>ENA-UOJV01000219-UOJV01000219.1-human-gut-metagenome-genome-assembly--contig:-C82-NODE-219-length-95704-cov-27.128365_pt1 | contig 95704 bp, 77 predicted proteins | sample MGYA00242356_ERZ723903 | MGnify/ENA metagenome assembly ERZ723903
TGGTTATATCAAATTTTTCGGAGTATTTGTAGGTACATGGGTTGGAGCGTTTACGTCTAATCTTATATACAGTATATTATATACGAGAGTATAAGTAAACAAAAAAAATGGTCTATGTACTGACTTTTAATAACCAGCATTTCCACTAAATATTCAGTAAAAATGCTGATTATTAAAAATAAGTTAACATAAACCAGTTTATAATCTATTTATTCAAAATTCTTTTATCTTGTTCCATATGCAATATTAACATCACAACCACCTGCTATACCAGGAACACTCGCTGTACTTGTGTACTGCCATATTCTGTACTTATAACCGATATCTGGCACATCGTCACCTTCATGCCATAATTCGCCTGTTTCATAATAATCATTCCAGTACCATGCAAGCCATATATCATAGTTTGATGATAACTTATCTGTATCAACATAGTTAAGATAATCATACTTGTTAATGTATATCATTGGGTCATACCCCCTGCTCTTAACAGTATCACAAAATGCTATGCTCATAGCAGTACGAAGCTCACTATTGCTGCGTAAATCTTCTGTTCTATAACCTGATGTTGTCTCCCAGTCAAATACAACAGGATATGTAATATTATAACCTGCAATTAAATCGCAAATATAGTTAGCTTCTTCAACAGCTTCTTCAACTGACATAGATTGTGAAAAGAAATATGCTCCAACCTGCATTCCAGCTGCAAGTGCTCCCTGTATGTTCTCCTCATAATATGAATCAGTGTATAAGTTACCATCAGCACCTGTAGATCTTCCTGCAACCTTAACCATAGCGAACTTATAACCTGCATTAGCTACTTCTGCCCAGTTAATTACACCTTCGCTATTATCATTATTGTGGTGTGACACATCTACACCCATAATCTTTTCAGATATATTGTCTTTAGATACAACCCAGCCTTCTCTTACACTATACATATAATCATCCTGATTAATTGTTCCTGTATAACTAAAATCAACCTTGCCATCTTTTATAAAGAACTCACCATTCTCATTCGCTGCAATACCTGTAAATTTAAAATTGACTATACCTGACTCTATTCTCCACCAGCCATTGATATTCTCTCTTATTCCTGTGTAATCATATCTGACTTTGCTGTTCTCTATATATACCCAGTCAGCACCATCTTGTATTACATCTGTATAATCAAAATTAACTCGTCCATTTACTATATAAAAGCGGCCATTTTCATTATCTGCCAATCCATTATAATTAAAATTAACCTTACCGCCTTCTATTCGCCACCAGCCATTCTCATTCTCAGCTATTCCTGTATAACTATAATCGACTTTGCCGTTATTAATATATAACCATTCGCCATTATTATCTTCTATACTGTTATAATCATATCTGACTTTGCTCTCTATGAGATAAACTAAATCATTGCCATCCTGCATAAATCCAGTATAATCAAAATTAACCCTGCCATCTTCTATATAAAAACGACCATTTTCATTATCTGCCAATCCTGTATAATCAAAATTGACTACTCCATTCTCAACTCTCCACCAGCCATTTTCATTCTCTGCTATTCCTGTATAACTATAATCAACTACTCCATTTTTTATGTATAACCATTCATTATAATACTGTTTTATTCCTGTGTAATCATATCTGACTTTACTATTTTCTACATATACAAGATTTCCTCCATCCTGTATTATTCCTGTAAAATCAAAATTAACCTTGCCATCTTCTATATAAAAGCGGCCATTCTCATTGTCTGCTAAACCAGTATAATTAAAATTAACTACACCATTCTCTATTCTCCACCAGCCATTACAATTATCTCTTATGCCAGTGTAATCATACTGAACAACGCCATTCTTAACGTATACCCATTCATTCCCCTGCTCTATAATGTCTGAATTTTCATCATATGCAAAAGCATTGATATTACATAACAACATTAAACCACAGGCAAGCCCTACACCAATTAATAATTTTTTCAAAATAAAACCTCCTTAGCAAAAATATATATAGTATTTAACAACCCTTAAAACAAAAATTTATACAACCATCTTTTTTATAAATGGAATCTTTTTTATGATTATTGTTAATACAATACATATAAATGTAATAATTATCGTTTTTAAACTATTGGCTATAGTAGAATAATATTCAATCCCTATACCAGAATATAAATACTTATCAAACACAGCTAATATTATATAATGCATATAATAAATTCCCATCGTTGATTGTCCTATTAATTTACCAAGTCCTAGCTTTATATCACAATAGAAATCGAAGCAAAGATAAAGTCCTACCGACATTATTAATGTTGATATTCTATTATAACCATTGGAAATATAAATATTATTCCACCTAAACGAACCAGTTTCCTTATACTTAACAATAAATAACAACATAAATCCAATAACAAATAATATTATTGGCATATTCTTTTTAATTTTAATATGTATCATTTCCCTATATTCTAAAAGAAAAGCACCTAGAACAAAATAGAAAATCATATACGGATAATTTAAATACGGTGTCAGGTAAGCAGCATCATATATAGAAAAATTAATATAATGTGTTACAATCATATTCATTGTTGGAATAAATATACCTGAAACTCCCGTTACCACCATTATGTTAAGCATATATTTTTTTCCACCATTCATTAATAAGAACCATATGACAGGATATATCATATATGTAACCAGATAGGCCTTCATATACCAAAACACGTCCATATTAATTCCATTAACATCCGACATAAAGAATATTCCTGCTATTATATCTTTACCTGTATATATATTTCCATTCATTACAATATAAATTAGAATATATACTATTCTCCATAAAATTATAACAACATATAACGTAATTAATCTTTTTATATATTTCTTCCAATCAAAATCAGACTTCTTCCTGCACAACAATCCCCCTGTAATCATCATAAAGCAAGGTACTGCTGCCCACGCTAATGTCATAATAGCATTACCAACTACTGAACTACCTGATAATAACGTATAATGGCAAAATACAACTAATAATATGCAGATTCCTTTTAAATTATCCATATATAGCAGTCTGCTATTCATATCCACCTCCAAATTATAGAACGTATTTAAACATTTGACAACCTAGTATTCTTAAATATTCTTTATCTAATGCTTAATGAGAAATATATATCGGGCAACATATTTATTTCTGCTCAACACCCCTACAATAACAGCAGATAGTACTATTGTTATAATTGTTAAAAATGCTGTTTCTAATGAAAGGCTTGCAAATATTTGTCCCATATATTTTATTTTAGTCATAATGACTATAATATGTACAAAATATATACCCATACTTATTCTACTTATATAAGTAAATATATTAGATATCCTCTCATTTATAACATTATCATCAATCCTTGTAAATAAAGTAAATAAACAAGCAGTGCATATTAATAAAAACGGAAAATCGTACCACACTTTATATATATAATGTGATTTATCACTTAATGAATACACCTCAAAGCACATAATTACAACATAACTCAATATAGCTGTTAAAATTAAATGCCAATTTCTTATCTTTTTTATTTTTACCTGATTATCATATATGTAATATCCAACCAGTAAATATAATCCATAGATTGCTCCCATATATGGTATGCTCATTTCGGAGCCGAAAGTCTGTCCATTATTAGAAATTCTGGCTATCACATTTAACAGCGGCTCTATATAACAGAAAATGAATGTAGCTGTCATAATAGGTAAAATTGATTTAAAAGAAAATGTTTTTACAATTTTAGCCAAAAATGGAACACCAATATATATTCCAATTATCATAGGCATATACCACATATTAGTCATTGATGAATTTTTAAATAACAATAATTCTTTTATAAAATCTACAAAATTAAATACCTGCTTTAATACAAATACTTCATATATTTTATATATAATAAGCCAGACTTCATTAACCGCAATTAAAGGCAGCAAATTTTTTTTATAGAACTTAAATATATCTTCATCTTTTTCTATTACTTTCCTAAGCAGTAATACACCTGAAAGATATAAAAATATTGAAACTCCAAACCTGCCAATTGTAAATGTACCCATCATAAATATTCTAGATGTAATTTTTAAATTTTTAAGAACTACCATGTCATTAAAATATGTCATTTCACTACAATGACATAAAATCACACATAGTATCGCAAATGTCCTAGCTATATCCAACTTTACAATTCTATTTTTCATTCACAATGTAACCATTACTTTCCAAAAATACTCTCACACTTATCAAGTACAGAGGCAATTGTAGCATCCATATCATAGTACTTATATTCGCCAAGTCTTCCACCGAATATAACCTTATCCTCGGCATCCGCAAGCTTCTTATATTCCTCGTATAGCTTTCCGTTCTTCTCATCATTTACTGGGTAATAAGGTTCATCACCCGGCTTCCACTCTGATGAATATTCACGGCTTATAATAGTCTTAGGCAGGTCATTGCCATTTTCATCTTTACCAAACTCAAACCACTTATGCTCAATAATACGTGTCCAAGGAGTCTCTCTATCTGTATAATTAACAGCAGCATTTCCCTGGAAATTAGGCTTGTCAAGTGTCTCATTTTCAAATCTTACTGAGCGATACTCAAGTGTTCCAAGCTTATAATCAAAATAAGCATCAATAGGACCTGTGTATACAACCTTGTCTGCAAGTGCATCAAGTTCTTCCTTATGCTCAAGATAATCTGTATTTAATCTTACTTCAATGCCATCAAGTATATTCTCAACCATCTTTGTATATCCCCCCATTGGAATTCCCTGATATAAAGCATTAAAATAATTGTTATCAAATGTAAGTCTTACTGGAAGTCTTTTAATAATAAATGCTGGTAAATCCTTGCAGTCCCTTCCCCACTGCTTCTCTGTATAACCCTTTACAAGTTTTTCATATATGTCACGGCCAACAAGTGATATAGCCTGTTCTTCAAGATTCTTAGGCTCGCCTGTTATCTCTTTCTTCTGCTCTTCAATCTTTGCAGCAGCTTCCTCAGGAGTAACAACGCCCCACATTTTATTGAATGTGTACATATTAAAAGGCATTGAATATAATTCACCCTTATAATTAGCTACCGGGCTGTTAGTAAATCTGTTAAATTCAGCAAACTGTGTGATATACTCCCATACCTTCTTATTATTAGTATGGAATATATGTGCACCATACTTATGTACATTAATGCCTTCCTGCTTCTCTGTATAGATATTACCTGCTATATTAGGTCTTTTATCTACTACAAGCACTGACTTTCCTGCCTTCTTTGCCTCGTGTGCAAAAATAGCTCCATATAAACCAGAACCAACTACTAAATAATCGTACATTACATTTTCCTCTTTTCTATTATATATTTTTTTAATTTTGATTTTGCTAATAAATTTTTAAAATAATTAACATTGATCAGTTTTCTTTCCTATTTTACAAAATATCTTATTCAAATTCTCACTAACAACTTCTTCTTTCATAATATAAAGCATAACAACATACACACCAAAAAATAACACTGCTGATACTACAAGTTTTATAAACACTCCTGATATAAAATGCTTTACAGCTAATGCTACAACTGTTGATATTGCTAATGCAATTATAATCTTAAAATAACTTTGATTAGAATACAGATACTTTACATCTTTCTTAAGATATACCATTTGTACAATAAGAACAACCAATTCTGCAACCAGTGTTCCAATCGCCGCACCAGATGAACCTAAGAATGGAATAAATATTGCATTAAGTATCAAATCAACTATTGCTCCTGCAAAAGTTGATATCATAACAGCATTTTCCTTTCCCATAGGAATAAGCATCTGTATACCCATAATATTAGTTAAACCTATAAATAAAAGCGTTGGCATAACTATAATCATTGGAACTACTGCACCGCCAAATGCTTCTCCTGACAAGAAAAGCACGCCTTCTCTTGCAAATATCATAAAATATATCATCATAGATGCTGCCGCAAGCAGAACAAATTTAATTGCTTTCTTAGAAAGCTTATAGAACTCATCCCACATTTCCTGCTGTATATAATAAGAAGCTCTTGGCATAAGCACTGTTCCTAATGATGTTACAATACTCACAAGAATATTCTTTATCTTTGTTGCCGCATTGTAATATCCAACTTCAACATCATCTTTCATAAATCCAAGCATTACATTATCCAGATTAGTGTATATTGTTGTCGCACAGGATATTATAAAAAATGTAAATACCGGCTTGAAATGCTTTTTAAAATTAAGATTAGTTACTTTCTTTGTTCCTATTATTTTCCTCAACCTGATAAAATTAAACACATTAGATGCCGAAGCTGCAAATATAGAAATCCCTCCATATATAACATAATCATCAACATTTCTTACTAATACAAACATTGCAATAAGTGCAATAAACTTAAATATTATTGAACGTATTGTTATATATGTATACTGCTCAAGTGCTTTGTACAACCATTCAACACCTATTGTATTAAAGAATATCAGTGTACTTGTTATAAGAAATAGATTTCTATCAGCTCTTAACCTTGGCACACTTGCTAATGCAATAAAGAATACTACATAAGCAAAAATACTCATAACAACATTAATTATGAATAATTCATACACCGTCTTTTTTAACTTTTCTTCATCATCTCTTACAACCGCACAAGCCCTTATACCATAGGTTGGAATACCAAGCTGTGATATCATAACAAAATACGTTACGACCGAATTAGCAAATGAAACCCTGCCGGTTCCAGCCGGAAGCAGAACTCTTGACACATACGGAAATGTAATAAGCGGAAACAAAAAGCTGGACATCGTAAGTATCGCATTCATTATAAAATTTAGTTTTAATGATTTCTGTTTATTTTTCATAATGCTCACCTATTTTCTTTAAATACAGGTCTTTATTTCAGATACATATAATTCTGATAATTCTGATGAACATTTCTTAACATCATATTTATTATCCAGCACTACATTGTTTCTATCTGTCTGCTTCATATGAATTGTATCTATTTCTTTACTCCATATTGATGCATCCTGCTTTAAATCCATACGCTCAAATAATTCTGATATCTGTGCTGTCTTAGGAACACCTAAAGAACATAAACTGTATAAGCCGCTTGCCTGTGCTTCCAATACCGATATTCCAAGTCCCTCATATAATGATGGAAATACGAATATATCCATTGCCTGAAGTAATCTGTTAATATCAGCTCTCGCACCTGTGAAAATAACTTTCTCACTTATTCCATATTCATCAGCCTTACTTTTAAGCTTTTCCTCATCTTCGCCCTCTCCTACAATTAACAGCTTTGTATCAGGGTTAAGCTTTATATATTCCTTAAAAATATCTAATAAAAAGCTCTGGTTTTTTTGAGGGCAAAGTCTCCCTGTATTACCAATAACAAAAGCTTCCCCTAATCTTAATTCCTGTCTTGCCTGTTGTCTTACATTAATATCAAAAGCATAATTATCATAATCAATGCAGTTAGAAATCAAGCCATAATTATTTTTTCCAAATAAATAGTCACCTGCCTGATTAGAACAAGCTACATTACAGTTAGCATAGTCTTTTCCCCAGAATATTAATGGTATATTTCTAATTGCGTGTGATAACTGATCTGCCGCCTTATTCTGGTGGCTATGTAAAATTCTTACAGGGACTCCATATTTCTCAGCATATTTAAGATAAATAAATGCAGCATTTGCCATATTACAATGTACAATATGATACTTTTTACTCTTAATTATCCTGATATATTCATTCTTTATCTGTTTTAAAGTCTTTAAACCAAATGGAGGCATTTTATATATATTTCCACCAAGTGATTTAACTTCATCAGCATATGAATTATCTCCTATATTATGAACAAGAAAATCGAATTGGAACTTATCCTTATCTATATTTCTATAATAATTCATTATAAAGGATTCCATTCCTCCACACACATTCAATCCCGGAAGAATCATTAATACATTTATCTTCCCGTCTGTACATTTTTCTTCTATAGCTGGCTTTTCTATAACAGCAAGCTTTGACTTGTATAATATAAAATATAGAATTGTAAATATAACAAAATTAGTTATAAACGTAATCTGAAATACTGTCGTGTAGAAATAACTATCAATACAGTGCATATAAACACAATATGCTAAATACATATATACAACCGTAATCAATTCATTAAATTTCATATTTGGTTTGTATTTATGTATATAATATCCTACAGCAAATACAGCAGCCATTATTCCATTCAGTACAATTATTCCTATCCAGCCAAAATCATGATGCCATCTTCGATATGCTGTATACACATTTCCAATCATTGAATCATAGTAATATCTGAAACTTAAGTGTGCCGTCTGTTTCTCTGCAATATTAGTATGTGTTATCTTATACTTATCTAATGACTGTAATAAAGTATAAAACGTTTCATTACCAACTATATCTGACTTTTCACCTTCTATTGGAAATATTACATAATGATTTAAACATTCTATAGAACCACCAGCATAAGTTGTTACATATTTAAACAAATTCTTATCATTAGATCTTCCTATTAAAGAAGCACTCAAATAGAAAAGGACCATTCCAACTACACCTACTGCTACAATTATTCCAATATTTTTAAATGCAATTCTGCTTTTCCAGTTCTTCTTCTGGCTCCATAAAATTATTGCTATTGTAACCGCTCCAACGCACATACTTAATATGGAAATTCTGCTTGAACATATCAATTCTTTTATTATATATAATAAACACGGAATTAAATAATATAACTTGGTTACTATAATTCTCTTTTTTTCTTTTCTGTCAGAATATACAACATATTTAACATAAGCTATAATACAGTAATATGATGATAATTCTAACAATTTAAACATCAGACTCAAATAATGTGGCAGTGACGCATCATTACTATATGAAGTGTGTGCTTTAAATAAAGCCTGTGCCTGTGTGAATGAATTATATGTTCCAAAAGCATCAGCAATCTTTAATACATTATATATTGTCAATGCTATAACAACTATAGAATATACAATTAACAGTGCCATAATATATTTATTAATTGCAGCAAACTCTTCATTCTTATGTTCAACTGTACATTTAGATCTGAATAATTTCTCAACTAACCATACAACAGCAACAAACTCAATCGTTCCTATAAATAATATTAAAAATGTCTTATTAGCCAAATGTATATTCCACTCTTTAACATTACACATAGTACAAAAAGAACTTATAAAATACATAAAACAATATATAAATGCTGGATTTGCAATTTCTCCCTTAAATAACTTGTATGTTAAGATAGTCATAATCAGGAAAAAAAGAACCAGAATATAAATCATAAAAATATCTCCTTTACACTATAATACCGCATTAATCTTCTTCACTACATCTAACAAATACTCACCATTTCTAAGCTTCCCAGAAATCTTTCTAGCATTCTCTACCATTTCATAATATTGCTGTTCGCTTAATTCATCAAAAGCGTTAGAAAAATCATCAATTGAGTTAACAACAATTCCTACATTATTATCTTTAACAAACTGAGCCTCTGCCGCCTCACTCCATATTACCACAGGCAGACCTGACACAAGATATAAAGATAGCTTATGAGGATTATTATACCTCAGATAATCTCCTGTATTTCCTGTACAGCCGTCAATACCCTCTCCGTCCCATACAAGACCAAACCCTTCATTTAACTTAGATGGTATCTCATCAGCCGGAAATGCTCCCTTATAATCAATTGATTTAGAATTTAAAATATCTTTATTAAAATTAAGACCATATAAATTAACTTTAACTGATTTGTCTAAATCATTAAGACCTTTTATGTACTTACACTTATTAGTATCAAGATTTCCTGCTATATTTAATGTCTTTGAGTATTTAATCTCCTTATCAGAAGGATTACTTTCTGTCAGATAATCAAATATCCTAAGATTATATATCCTGCTCTTATCAACACCTTTGCTTACTAAATACTGCACCATACTTTCATTATGAGATACAACATAATCAGCTATCCCATACATTGTATTATCCATATATTCAAAATCTGCCGCTGATTCTGGAAACATCTTTCTTAATGAATCCAGATCGTGAATAATAAACGCCAGCTTTATATTTCTTGTCTGTCTTGCTTTCTTTAATATATCTATATATTTCTTATTAAGGTAAATTGGATGTGGAACAAACAGTAACGAACCTTTAGGTATTCTGTTAATCTTGTTTAACTCAAGATAATTATTAATCTTCTTAATATATTTATTACCCTGCTTTTTAATCTTTAAATAGTATGGCTTTACTCCATTATTATCAAGAATCTGATTACAGTCATTAACTGCCTTTGAACTTGCATTTTTTGATTCGTCAATCTGTATTTTTATGTAATACTTATCACTCATTAGCATATCCTCTTTCATTTAATCTTCAATAAAATGCTTAAATTTGTCACCTTCAACCTCGATATCATAGCCTGCCTGTGAAACTTTAATACTGCTTTGTTCGTAATCTACAGCTTTATTCATCTGCGCCTCAATAGCTTCTACCCATCGGTCAACAGGCTCATCAAGTCCTACAAATTCAACATTTCCAGTAACATTTACAATATCAGGCACAACATTCTTAGAAGTAACACAAGGAAGTCCCGCCGCCTGTGCTTCTATAAGAACAATTCCTAACCCCTCAAATCTTGAAGGAAGCACAAATACATCCATTGCCTGCATTATTTCATTGACATCACTTCTTATGCCCAAAAACATAACATTTTCTTCAAGCTTTAACTTGTTAACCTTATCCTTTATTGCCGCTTCTTCAACACCCTGTCCAACAAGAAGCAGTCTGCTGTCAGAATATTTCTTATGAAATGAATTATATATATCAATAAGCAGTTCGTGATTTTTCTGATATTGAAATCTTCCTACGTGTCCTACAACTATATCATTATTCCCAATGCCAAGTTCTGTTCTTACTTTATCTCTTATCTTTGTATTTCTGCAATATTTCTTAACTTCTATGGCATTATTAATTATTCTATAATTATCACTTTCTAATATTGACTTTTTGTAGAAGAATTCTCCTGCTAATTCTGAACACGCCCAGTAATCTGTTGCATATCTGTCTATATTATTCTTCCAGTAATTGTGTACTAATTCATAAAATTTTCTTTTCTTTCCTGTATGCATTAACTGATTATTATGCGCATGGATAATTCTTTTCTTTATTCCTGCTTTTTTTGCCTGTTTCATTATATAACCACAATTAGCCAAATCACAACAGTTAAACCATATTGCACTATATATTCCACTGTTTTGTTCAAAAAAAGTCTTTATTTCTTTTTTATACTTAAATGGCTGTCTAAACTGTGCGCTTTTTATAAAAATAATATTACTATTATGTTCTCTGTAATATTCTTCATCATAGCATATATCCGTAAATACCATTAAATCAAACTGCACGTCATCTTTAACAGTTTCATAATACCTTTTAATAACAGTTTCAACACCACCCGGATTGTTGCTTTGTCCAACTACTAATATTTTCATTATTACTCCCTTAAGTATGATATAAACTTACCTGTTTCTGTACTTATATCATATCCTGCTTCTGTCAATAACTTAGTACCTTCTGTTCTGTCTATATTCTTCTTTAAATCATTATTTACAGCCTCTGTCCAAATTGCTGCCCCATCGTCTAATGAAACAAAATCTACATTTCCTGTGATATTAACTACATCTGGAACAACTGCTTTAGATGTTATACAAGGAAGTCCTGCTGCCTGTGCTTCTATAAGTACCATCCCTAATCCTTCAAAATGCGATGGCAATACAAAAATATCCATAGCCTGAAGCAGTTTATTAACATCTGAACGGACTCCCATAAACATTACATTCTCGGTCATTCCCAAATCTGCAACCTTCTGTCTGATTGCTTCCTCGCCTTCGCCCTGACCTACTAACATTAATACAGCCTTATTATCAAGCTTTAAATATTCATTAAAAACATCAACAAGGAATTCGTGATTTTTCTGATACTGAAACCTTCCTACATGCCCTATAACATACTTATCTTCCAGCTTATATTCTTTTCTAATCTCATTTCTAACAGCTTCATCAAAAGCATAATCTTTAGTCTGGATAGCATTGTTAATTATATGATGTTTTGGTGAGTTAATTATATTCTCATTATAAAAATACTCTGATGCCACCATTGAACAGCTCCAATAATCAGTTGCATATTGGCTGAGTCTTGTCTTATTAAGATAGTGGAATATTCCTCTTAACTTTGAAGTTTCATTGCCAGAATTATGTGCATGGATAATTCTTTTCTTAATTCCATATTTTTTAGCATATACAAGGTAATCAATATTAGTTAATGTACAAGTATTATACCAGAACACATCATATTCACCTTTATGTGCTTTAAAGAAATCATCAAGTGCTTTCTTATATGCTTTATAGTCTTTGCTTTTCTGTGGTATTGTGTATATCTTAGACCCCTTAGCTGTAACTTCATCTGCATACACCATATTTTCCCAATTACATAAAAAATCAAACTGGACATCACTCCAATCTATATTTCTATAATAATTCATTACACAGCTTTCCATTCCTCCTGGATTATCTGTCATTCCAAATACTAATACCTTTATGCTCATTAAACTATTCCTTTCAATCTGTCATAACTTTTGCACTTTAAAATAATCCCTCATAGTAAATTTGACTATTAAGGGATTATCATAAACTCTATAACTTTTTAAAAACTTCCGCTGTACTTCTTCTTTAAGAATTTAGCGGCAAGAAATGACTTTACTTTCTTGATTTTATTAATTTTTTCAGTATACATAAATGGTACTTCTTTGTAATTTAAACCATTCTTATTCATCCAGACATCAAAAAGAAGCTCACTTAATCTGCCTGGATATCTAGCCTGAAATGCATCATATTCTTTATCGCCAAGTCTTTTTTCCACTTCAAATAAAATATCAAATAACCATTTGCAATAATTATTAACATTTTCTCTGCTCATAATAAACATATTAAATGCGTGCATATATGTCTTTTTCATATTAGCATCAAATGTTGCAAGATATTCCGGATATAACTCAGCTATAACTTCTCTTGTACAATCTAATGTTTCTATATGATGAGTGTGTTCATAATGGCTGTAGATTGTTTCAATCATATAATTTCTCTTCTTTGGCACTATTACATCACACTTATCTAACAGGTTGGATGCTTCCTCATATGACAATATATTATCCATTATATTGTCTGACTTCTTCTTTCCTTTGAAGTGTCTTCTATAATGTGCAAGACCAATATAATCAGCATCAAGATTCTTCCACGCCCAATACAGACCAGTAAGCTCGCAATACATAGAATTCTTAGATGATATGTTATCACCTGTATTATCTTTGGTATAACCTATATCCTTCTTTCCTTCTGCACCAACCTGAACTGGTACATACATTTTATCCTTAGGCATTTCATACTTCTTATGAGCAGCCACTATTACCTTTATATCTTTTCCCATCATATTCCTCTCTGATTATGTTCCGTGATTCGTAAATACAGTTGCAACTGTCTTGAATAAAATCTTGATATCAAGAAGTATGCTCCAGTTATCGATATACTCCAAATCCATCTTTACAACTTCATCAAAGTCCATAACACTATTTCGTCCATATGCCTGCCACATTCCTGTAATACCCGGCTTCATAGACAGTCTTCTCTTGTGGTGTCCTTTATACTGCTTGAACTCACCCACCGTAGGTGGTCTTGTTCCGACAAGGCTCATATCTCCCTTTAACACATTAATAAACTGAGGAAGCTCGTCTATACTTGTCTTTCTTATGAACTTACCAACTTTGGTAATTCTAGGGTCATCCTTCATCTTGAACATAAGACCATTCATCTCATTCTGTGCCATAAGTTCTTTCTTACGTTCCTCGGCATCAATATACATTGAACGGAACTTATAAATATAGAAATAACGTCCATTCTTTCCTACACGCTTCTGCTTAAAGAATAATGGACCTTTTGACTCAATCTTAATAGCTGGTGCAACAAATATCATCGCAATTGTCATAAATACAAGACCCACGATAGCTCCAACTATGTCAATACATCTCTTCACGAATAAAGACTTCCAGCTATATATCCTGTTAGCAAATGTAATAACTGGAACACTTCCAAGATAACCAAGCTTCGCATCGAAATCCCTGTATACATCTAATACTTCAATCTTAAGATGTACAGTAACACCCATATCCTCAAGTTCCATAACCATAGGCTTGATACGTTCTCTTATGCGATCTGTAACATCTATGTAGACTTCATCAACGATTTCATTCTTAATAAACTTCATCATAGTATGGATATCTGCGACAACTGGAACTCCATTGATATCCTGACCCGTCATATTCTCATCCATAATTACAATTCCGTCTATCTTTCTTAACCAGTCGTCCTTCTCATCAATCTTTGAAAGTGTATTCTTAGCCCTGTCCTTAACTGTAACCATTATGACACGGCTTGCCCTCTTGCTTTCGTTATGTGATTTAAGATATGCCTTAACAAGCAGTCTTGATACATACATAATAACTATTGCAACGATAACTGTAACAATATATATGCCTCTCTGGATGCCTTCTGCATCTCTTCTTAATAATTCATAGACAGCGAGTATAGCAGCAAACAGTGCACTCTTGCATACTACTGACCTGAATTCTTCAAAATAACCTCTGCTTATAAAATCATTCTTGACATTATAAAATACTGCTGTAATAACTGTCGCAACCAGTATTGATACGCAGTTATTATTAAGTTCACTAAAAATCTGTCTGTTATTCATTCCCCAATATAACCCCAGCCAGATTATTCCTGCAACATAATACGATAACACTATCACTATTGCATCTGTAAAAAATATAAGTATATTTTGTATACTTTCTTTAGTTCTGTTAATATTCGTCATAAGCCCCCTGATAGTATATTATTATTTATGCAATCTGAATAATTATACTATATTCGACATAATTGTCAATAATGTAAAAATCCGTCCCACTCTATTATGTGGAACGGATATAGTTCATTTTATTCCACTGTAACTGATTTAGCAAGATTTCTTGGCTTATCTACATCAAGTCCCTTAGCTACACTTACATAATAGCCAAGTAACTGAAGTGGCACAACAGCAAGTGATGCTGCAAAATGTTCATCTATCTTTGGAATGTATACAGTAAATTCAACTGTATCCTCAACTTCATATTTTCCATATGTAGTAAGTCCCATAAGATATGCACCACGGCTCTTGCACTCAACCATATTGCTTATCGTCTTCTCATAAAGCTCACTCTGTGTAAGCACACCAATAACAAGAATATTATCTTCAATAAGACTTATAGTTCCGTGCTTTAATTCACCAGCGGCATACGCTTCTGAATGAATATAAGATATCTCCTTAAGCTTAAGGCTTCCTTCAAGACTGACTGCGTAATCAATCCCTCTTCCTATAAAGAATATATCCTTTGAATTGGCAACCTTTGCGGCAAACCACTGAATTCTTTCCTTATCTTCAAGAATCTTCTCAATCTTATCAGGTATAGTCTTAAGTTCTTCTAAATATGTGCTGTACACATCATCTGCTATCTCACCTCTTACTCTGGCAAACTGAATTGCAAGGCAGTAAGCGGCTATAAGCTGTGTACTGTAAGCCTTAGTTGTAGCGACAGAAATCTCCGGACCGGCAAGTGTATAGAATACATTATCTGCTTCTCTTGCAATTGAACTTCCAACTACATTGACAATGCCAAGTGTCTTAAGTCCCTTATCCTTAGCAAGCCTTAGTGCCGCAAGACTGTCTGCTGTTTCACCTGACTGGCTTATAACAATCACAAGTCCATCAGGATCTAACAAAGGCTTTCTGTATCTGAACTCAGAAGCGAGTTCTACTCTTACCGGTATCTTAGCCAGATCTTCCATAACATACTGTGCAACTACGCCAACGTGATATGCCGAACCACAGGCTACGATATATATCTGTGAAATCTTCTTAATCTCTTCATCTGAAAGATCTACTGCTGACAAATCAAGCTTTCCATCCTTTAATACAGAATTAAGTGTATCAGCAATTGCTTTTGGCTGTTCGTGGATTTCTTTCATCATAAAATGCTCATATCCACCCTTTTCTGCTGCCTCAGCATCCCATTTAATCTCTACAAGCTCTTTTTCTATCTCATCACCATCAAGGTTATAAAATGTTATATTACCATCTGCAAGACGTCCAATCTCCATATTGCCAATATAATATACATTTCTTGTATAATTAAGTATAGCTGGTACATCAGAGCCAACATAGCAGTTGCCATCACTGACACCAAGTATCATTGGACTGTCTTTTCTTGCTACATATATTTCATCTGGATATTCCTTGAACATAATTGCAAATGCGTAAGAACCACGGATACGAACCATAGCGTGGTTAATGGCATCTACTGGAGTATGCTCATACTTCTTATAATAATAATCAATAAGCTTAATAGCAACTTCTGTATCTGTTGATGAATAGAACTCGTATCCATTCTTAACAAGCTTATCCTTTAATTCCTGATAATTCTCAATAATTCCATTATGTACGCCAACAACATTATAATCATCTGATATATGAGGATGTGCATTATTCTCAGAAGGCTCACCATGTGTTGCCCATCTTGTATGTCCAATACCGCAAGTCCCTTTAATGGCAAGACCATTATTGGTCTTTTCCTCTAATGCCTTAAGCCTTCCCTTCGCCTTAACAACCTCAACGTGCTTATCGCCGTCACGAACTGCAATACCTGCCGAATCGTACCCTCTATATTCAAGCTTTGCAAGACCGTTAAGAAGTATTGGTGCTGCCTGTTCATTACCTACATATCCAACTATTCCACACATAGATATATTCCTCTCTTTTAAAAATTCATATCACTTTATAATATATTATTCCGTTCCTAATTACAAGAGTATAGAATATTTATTTTAAGTCCATATTTCAATTTCAGCTTAACTTCTCCTTTTCACGTCCACTGTGTGTTATGACTATATTTCACCCTGCATCAACTCTTATTATTAATCCCTATTATTAACTTTTATACTAATCCTTATTATTAACTCTTCCTATTAATTACTTTTCAAACGCCACAATAGCAGTTATATCATTATAACCAAGCTGCTGCATTTTCTTCTGAAGCTTATTGATTGCCTCATCAAATTGTGAAAAAGCATTATATGTATCATTAAAATACTGCATTGCCTTTTCTTTATCTCCATCTTCATTAGCATGCCATGAAAGCTCTGCATAATGATGCAAATCATTATGTGCCTTTACAAGCTGCTTGAATTCAGAACTATTTACAATCTTATCATCCTTTAACTGTGCAATCCATTTACCAAGTTTACAGCGTGACGGATCATCTACCTGCTTCTTTAAAAGATGTTCAAATCCTACGATATTGTTATATACTCTCTATGTAAGAATATAATGATCTACTTCAAACACTCTCATCCAATCCTGCTGTGTAATCTTAGAACAGCCTCTTACAAGGTCACTTCTTGTCTTATCAAGATATCTGCCCACCTTGAATACCCTCTGTCCTGACTTAAGGCAGTCATCAGACAGTATGCTGTAGCTCTGTGAAATATTCTCTATCTGCTTAGAAAATGACTTTGTAACACCTGTCTGTGTATCTATGTCATTAAAGACACTGTCAACCTTCTCACTTATGTCATCAATCTGGCTGTTCATCTGCTGCATAACTTCAAGTGACTTCTCTACCTTTTCATTACCTTCACCAAGGCTTATAGTAGTCTCATCCATTGCTTTTGCAAGCTCATCTATATTATCTCTTAATTCTTTAACATACTTGACTATACTTCCAGCAGACTCTGCTGTATTATTAGATAATAATCTTACCTGATCAGCAACAACGGCAAAGCCTCTTCCTGCTTCTCCGGCTCTTGCAGCTTCAACAGAAGCATTTAAAGCCAAAAGATTACTCTGGTTAGATACCTTCTTAACAAGGTCTACAATCGCTTCAATCTTACCAATCTTACCCTTAAAATCCTGAACTTTATTATTGATAGACTGAATCTTCTTAGATGACGCATTAACGGCTTTGATACTATCGTTCATATCTACCGTTACATTATGAGACACTGATATTATATCGTGGGCATTATCACGGATATGTCCCATAGCCATAGAAATGTTCTCTATAGAACTCTCAAGATGCTGGCTGGCATTCTCCATATGCTGTATCGACTTAGTCTGTGTTTCTACCTGATTAAGTGTATCTTTAATCAAAGTATTATCGCCAAGAATCTCCATAGTTTCATTAAGTCGCATAACAACTGGATTATTAACCTGCTTAACCGCTTTAAGCATTGAATTAAGCTTATCTGCATACAACGGATTATTAAAATCCGTCGCATCTATCTCATTAAAATCACCTGAGGCTATATTGTCAATTGCCTCAATCATTCGCCTGACATCACCTTCTGGCAATAAGTTCTCTTCTGTCTTTTTTCTAAACATATACTTTCATTCTCCTATATACGCACAACAGCGGGTTATAAAATACAACTCCCATTTCCCAGCAACAGACATACTACTACAGTCCTGATTAACGCAGAACAAGCTATAAATATCTGTAAAACATCGTATCTTCGAACCATTTATTAAATTATTCAAGTCTATATAACACCGATATTGTAATAATATCATAATTCAAGTATATTTACCATACAAAAATAAAAATTTGTCTGACATTTTTGTATAACGTATGATTAATTGATAGTATCCACTATTGGTCAGCTATATTGTAAAAACCCACAAGCATTTGTTCAGATTTATCATCTGTCATTAATATAGGAATATGTTTAAAACTTATATACTGTCCTAATTTAATTGCAAACTTATTACCTTGAAATTCTTCTATATATGGGATATTCTTTGTACCTGTTCTAACTCTTTTAGATGTTGGAATTGTTTCACTTGTAAAATCAGCTTTTTTGTAAGTTGTATACATATATATATTATTTATATTAATATCAAGCATAGCCGCAAAGGCACATATAAAAAGATAACTTGCCCTGAATTTACCTTTAACATCTATCCACGTTTTATCTGACACAGTAGACTTCATTTCAATCAAATATATATCCCATTTATCTGCTATCTCATCCACATTATCCATAATAATATGGTCTACTCTTTTATACATTGATGCTTTAGAACCCTCTTTAAAAAAATACATATCTGTATGCTTTTTATCTATATTCTCTATTGTCAATGTATTATTAGACTTTGTCCTAAATTCAAGTCTGCTTTCTCCACCATCATCATTCTCTTCAAGTATAATGACATTATCATCTTCTTTTACTGTAACAAAATCTTCTTTTAATAATTCGTCTATTATAAACTGTGTTCTCTTTTTCATATCAATTCCACTCTTATGTACATTTACCACGCATTTATAAGTGTCAATAACAATAATTACTATTGCAGAATAACAACACTAATCGTCTATTCCTGTATATTATATGCTTCATTGGTTATCTTATCTAAAGCATCATTAAATGTTGGCACTGCAAATCCATTATCGTCACATTCAATCTCTTCCAGAACAGTTTTCTTTCTTGTTCTGCTTCCTTCCGTATTAAACTGATACACCCTGACTTTTCTATAATCAATTAAATCTTCCTGTGTATATCCATACTTTTCCATCAAATCTACATTTTCTGAATTATTCTTTAATGAAATCATATTATTAATGTGCTGAATTATTAAATCACTATGTGTAGTAACACATACATTAGTCTTTGTATTCACAAGTCTGCACAAAACTCTTGCAATTGAACTCTGCAATTGTGGATGCAGTCCTATTTCTGGCTCTTCATAAAACATATTAGAAATTGTTCTATTATATTTTAACAATAAAAGAAGAGGTGATAATTCAGTAACAACTCCTGATACAACTCTTAAAGGCAGACTCTTGCTTCTTCCATTAGGAATATATCTCACTTCCCTGTTAGGTAAGTCAGACACATCTAATACACCATCTGCCATATTACACTCTATATATTGAATTATACTTTTATATTTATCATTCTTCACTGGAGAATATTGCGATAAATTATTAATAACTGTAAGGAAATTATTAATAGGACGTGTAAATGGTGTAACGGCACTTTCCTGATTATCATTAAATGTATTATCTCTTCCAACCTGATTAATAATATCTTTTGTCAGCATAAATCCTGTTCTTGATGCTGGAAGATAAATAGATGTATCCTTAGCATAGTTCATTCCTAATATAGAATAACACAACACGGACATTAAAAAATCAATATTATGCTTATCATATATTTCATCAAAAGAAGATGCTAAACATACCGCTCTGCTTCTCTTCTTATGCTGAATAACCTGCATTATTATTTCAACTCGTTCTGTAGTATCCCCATCACTTTCCAACACTTTTTTATTCTGTATAGTATGGAAATCCACCTCGACAGATTCTAAATCTGGTATCTCTACCTGAATTTTATCTATGCTTACTTCATCCGTATTAAAGAGCCATTTAACAAAACTTTTCTTTTCAAAATCCAGACAGTCATTAATCAAACTCTGAATATTAACACCATATTCTTTTAACTTTACATTATATTGTTCATTTACAGCATTTCTGATATTATCTGAAATCCATTCAAATACTTTTGAATAATGCTGGCTTTTTTTCATATTCTTTGCTGAAAAAAAGCCCGTCCTTCCATAATTCTGAAGTCCCCATATCAAAGACGTCAAATAACTCTTTCCGCTGTTATTATCACCAACAAAAAGCATAAAAGGTGCTATCTCAACCTCTGCACTTTTTATTTTCCCGAAATTTTCAATATATATTTTACGATATTCCATATATGACCTCTTGATTCATAGTTTGACTTTGTTAATAATCAAATTATTATATACACATTTAAGATTATTACTAATAGTATTACTATATTAACATACATCAACTAATATAACAATAACTGCTTAGTAATTCTCCCTAATCCACTCCAGACTTTCCCTATTACCTATATCATATCTCTTACCTGGCATTTCATACGCATAAACTTCACGTTTCTTGCAGAACCACTCAATAAATCCACCCGGTGCATCAAGATTAATCTCCTCGTCATTGACACAATCAACAATAACCGGTAAATCCTCTTTGCCATAAATATAAAATGGTGGCACAGCCCAGTTGCTCTTTGGTTCTTTAGGCTTTTCTTCCATTGAAATAACCTTATCAGAAGAATCAACTTCAACAACGCCTGTTCGCTGTAACTTTTCTAACGATGGCTCATAATGTCTCATTATGCAGGTTGCATTTTTCTCTTTGTAGAAATCAAGAAATCCTTTTATAGAGAAATCCAAAAGGTTGTCACCCGCAAGAACAAGCACTCCATCTTCGCATACATTTTTATCTGCACCTGCCAAATTACATTCATTTATTGCAAATGCTATATCCTTAACTGCACCTAACCTATTATCATTGTCTGTTGAGCCGTCATCTAAGATTGTAAGTTTCATTCCACTTAATCTATTCTTTGCCTTATCTGCCCATTCAGTAAATATATCATAGAACTTATGATTAGACACAACTATAACCTCATCTACCATATTGGTAGATTGAACATCTTCTAACAACCAATCTAATATGCTTTTACCCTTAACTTCCAATAAAGGCTTTGGAAAATTCTCTGTTAATGGATATAATCTTGTTGCATAACCTGCTGCTAATACTATACATTTCATATATAATTCCTCTTCTATACTGTGTAATCTTTATAACTTAATTCCATCTGCTGTATTAACGAAATAAATAGCAAAATCCTTCTCTAAATTAGGATGCCTCTTTATATACTCTTTTCTTACCTTATCAGCAATCTCTTCTTTCTTATCTGGATTAATAAGAGCAATACTTGAACCATTAAAGCCTGCACCAGAAAATCTTCCGCCATATATTCCATCTGTATTTTCAAATATATCCTGTAAATCTCTCAGATTATCAGAGCCAGTTTCATAAAGCTCTATGGAACTTCTTCCAGACTGGAACATAAGTTGTCCGAATTCTTCAATATCACCTTTCTTCCAGGCCTTAATTCCGTCTTTTACTCTCTGTCTTTCACCATAAAAATGCTCTGCTCTTTTTCTCCAGTTCTCTGGAAGCCTGTCCTTGTACTGCAAATAGACACCAATAGGTACATTTCTTAAATATGTATCTTTATAATTACCATAATCCATACCTGCATAAGCCTGTAACGCATACGCCGCTGCCTTGCACTCATCAACTCTGGTATTATACGCAGAACCAGCAAGCTGTCTTTCCTTTCCGCCAAATACAATCATAATCTCAAATGGTTTCATATTGGAACTTACCGGTATAATCTCATTGGAATCATCCAGTGTATCAAGAAATAACAGACCATTTTTCCTGCAATACACCTCACAGCTCTGGTCAAGCTTGCCGACATTGACTCCTATATAATTACGCTCCGCCCATATAGCATTGCTTATAATCTCTGGTCTTGTAATCTGAATATCATTAGCTATGCATACCGCATTAAGATATGCAAGAATAACTGCCGCTGAAGATGATAACCCTCCAACTGGCAGTGTTCCTTCTATAACACCTTTGATGCCTCTCCTTAATTCATATTTTCTTGAAAGTGCAACAATCGCAGCTTTAAGGAAATCCCCCCAAAGCATCTCTCGTTCTAACTCATCTTCAAGCGTGAACATTATATGCCCTGGATAATTCTTGCTGATAAGGTCAAATGTTCCATCTTCTGTTATGTCAAATTCTAATTCAACTCCCCTGTCAATTGCAAAACCCGTAACCTGTCCAAGCTGGTGGTCTACATGTGCACCTAAGGGGCATACTCTGTACGGAGTGAAAATTTTGTGTTTCATCGTTGTTCTCCTACTTGATTAAATACTATATGTTTTCAAAACACTACCATCTACATTTATGTTTTGAATTTTCTACTGATATATCACCATAATGGTTACTTTGCATAAATTCTTTTATTATTTTTTCAGAAAAACTTTTTAATTAAATATAAAAATTCTAATTTTATTTAATAAATCAAATAAATATACTGACCATCTTTTTATATTTGTATTGATTACTATCAGATATGTTTTTTCTATAAATCTTTGTCTTGCTAAATCAATTACAGTACAAACAATATAAACTATAATTACAACAATCACAGAATATGGTATAAGCAATATAGAATTTTGATATTTAGCATTTTCAAATATATTTTCCCATATAAACGGCCTTATTAAATTATTATCGTGAATAAGATAAACACCAAAGGATGCTGATGCTATAATATTTATCCATTTATTATAATTAATATTTAAAGTAACAAATGTCATAAATAACATTATTGATATAATTAATATCGTGATTTTTTCTTGACCATAAAAGTAATTCACATTTGATTCAAATATGTGCCACCTTTTTCCCAATATCATAAATATAACACTTGACATATATGTTATAAATGTAACTATCAAAAATATCTTAAAATACTTTTGAGATTTTAATTTTGAATTAAAACCATAAATTCTTATATATCCTGCTATAGAATATAAAGTTATAAACCATAATAATGAATTGCTTTGAAACTGTGAAGTTGTTAATGTTGGAATTATAGACCAACATACAACTGCTAATATCAACAAATATTGATATGTTTTCTTATCTAAATTATGTAACAATTTATTTAAAAATGGATGAAATAAATACAACACAAAATAGCAACTAGCAAACCACCAAGTTGAAAAAGTAATTGGAAAAAAACTCTTAATTATTAATTTTATACTAAATTGATTCTTATTAATAATGCAATAAATCAAACTTAATATAACAGAATAAAAAAATAATTGTCCCCAAAATTTTAATATTTTTTTAAATTGAAATATTTCTTTTTTTTGATTAATTAAAAAAAATCCCGATATTAATATAAATATATCCACACCTACCTTTCCACCCATAATAATAAAATTATACCATAAACGAGTAATTGTTATTGTGCTATTCTCCCACTGAAAACCACCATTATAAGCAAAATGACAAAACACTATCATCAACATCGATATAATTCTCAACAATTCTATTGAAGAATTTCTTTCCATTTTATTATCATTAATTAACATTTAATAATTTTATTGTAGCTATTATTCTACAGAACTCCCTTCTAAATATCATAAACTATAATTTATAAAACACTATCTTTATATAAATTCTCTATATATAAAAAAGGTCTTAAGCAATTAACCAAAAACCTTTTTATTTAACGATTTATATTTAGTTAGTGATTCTTTGCAAATCAATATCATTCTTAACCATTCTCTCAACTAATTCTTGGAAAGAAATCTCTCTCTTCCAGCCAAGCTTTGCTTCTGCCTTAGCTGGGTTACCAATAAGAAGTTCAACCTCTGCTGGTCTGAAGAAGTCTGGATTAACCTTAAGTACAACCTTACCTGTTGCCTTATCCTTTGCTATCTCATTAACGCCTTCGCCCTCGAACTCAACTTCAATTCCTGCCGCAGCAAATGCTGTCTTGGCAAATTCTCTTACTGTTCTTGTCTCATTAGTAGCGATTACATAATCGTCTGGTTCTTCCTGCTGTAAAAGTAACCACATAGCTCTTACATAATCCTTTGAATGACCCCAGTCTCTCTTTGCATCAAGATTACCAAGTTCAACATGATCCTGAAGTCCTAACTTAATACGTGCTACAGCATTAGTAATTTTTCTTGTAACGAACTCTTTTCCTCTTCTTTCTGATTCATGGTTAAAAAGAATTCCTGAGCAGGCATACATGTTGTAGCTTTCTCTATAGTTCTTTGTTATCCAATGTCCATAAAGCTTAGCAACTCCATATGGGCTTCTTGGATAGAAAGGTGTATCCTCTGTCTGAGGGATTGCCTGTACCTTACCGAACATCTCTGATGTTGATGCCTGATAAAATCTGCACTCTGGCTTAACTATTCTGATAGCTTCAAGCATATTAGTTACACCGATAGCATCAATATCTGCTGTTGTACAAGGTGTATCCCATGATGTAGCTACAAAAGACTGTGCAGCAAGATTATATACCTCATCTGCCTGTGATATTCTCATAGCTGATATTAATGATACGATATCCTGCATATCTGCATATATAAAATGTATCTTATCCTTAATATGGTCTACATTACCATAATCAACGACACTCTTTCTTCTCATAAGACCATATACGTTATAGCCTTTTTCAAGGAGAAGTTCTGCTAAATAAGAACCGTCCTGTCCCGTAATACCTGTAATTAAAGCATTTTTCATTTTATCACCTCTTAATTTTAACATCAGTATATTTTTAATTCGTTCTCTTTAAAAATATATATTATAGAAAATATTAATATATCTGAAAAAAAACCATTATGTAAACAATAATTTGTTACTGCAACTGAAATTAATAATGAACTCAACCCCTTTTTTCCTATACAATATTTTATTGCTTTTATAGTATTTAATATATAAAATATAAATATTACTATTCCACTTTCATACAATATCTGCAAGAACTCGTTATGTAATGGAAATGCTTTACTGCTTAAAATGCCATAATCAATCCTTACATTTAATCCTAATGCGGCCATAAAAGAACTTAAGTTAGTAACAAGTAATGCGGCACTATTATATCCTCTTCCAATTATTAAATTTGTAATTGTTAAATTGGAAAAATAATCAAAAATACAATTCCCCCATAATACTAATTTAGAAGCATTTGATGAATCTGTAATATAAACAACCGATTTATAATTATATATTATATAACATATAAAAATGCAACCGCTTATAAATAATATTATCATATAAAGATTACGCACTCTTTTATTCTTCGCAACTGACAAAATCATATATAACAATATTCCAAAAATAACAGCTCTAGTCGATATTATTGAAACACCTAAAATTATAGGTAATTGTTTTTTTAATTTTTTTCTTATGTTTTCTGATGAAATTTCATATACTATAAACAAAGCAAAAATAGTACTTATTCCATATGTATATGCATTAGGTAATAAACCAAGTGGTCTATTTATAGTAAATCCTGCAACTTTAAGCATAGCCTCTAATGAACTTTTCCTTAAATAAACAGGAACAAACAACTGAATAATTGACAAAATAATATGAAAACTAAAAATATAATAAAAAATATTTCCAACTGAAATTTTTTTAGCTTTTACAGCATAAATAGAATCATATACAGCATAAGCTATTCCTATTCCTAGTACATTTCCGTATGCATCATCAAAATTAGCTTTTGAATTTATAATATTCCATATCCAGAATACAATAACAAACCCAGTTAATATCATTAAATATTTTCTAACACATAATGTTTTTTCTTCTTTTATCATTTTTATTAATGATAAAAGGCCAATAAAATAATCTAAACGTCCAATATTAGGATATCCCATAAAAGTAAAATTAATAATAAAAAAAGGACCTATTAACGTATTTAACAAGAAAAAAAAGACAATATATTTAGGATTTCTGCTAATTATGTATATAATAATTATTAAAACACCTATTATATTAGTAAAACAACCTGTAATTCCCATTCCTGCTTGTGTATAATTTATAACAAAAAGCGTACTTAATACAACCATTAAAAAAATTGAACTAATTATAGTTTCTAGCTTTTCATTCTTCATATCTACTGTATGCCCTCATTTCTATTTCCACTATGCTACCTAGCGAATACAATTCTCTAATTAATTGCTCTGCATTTGATGCAATATTATCTTTCTCATTAATACTAATCACTGTATGCAATGCCTCTATAATTGATTTCTCGCTTGTATCAGAAGCCAGGATTCCCGTTTTGCCATTTATTATCAACTCATTTATGCCATCTACATCTGTTCCTACACATATTCTTCCACAAGCCATCGCTTCTAATAATGATTTAGGCATTCCTTCTATATGCGATGCTAAAATAAAATATTTATATTCGTTTAATACAACTGGTAATTCACTATTAGCAATATATCCTTTTAATTCACAATTAAAATTATTTTTCTTTATAAATAATTCCAAATCTTTTTTTAATTCTCCATTGCCATATATATTCAACTTCATACCTGCATTATTAACAGCTTTTATAGTATTAAATAAATTTTTCTGTTCATTTAACCTTCCAACAAATACAAATTCATTTTTTTCATCTATATTTTTTCTATTATAGAAGATATTTGTATCAATATAATTTCTCAGTATATCAATTTTATCAGCATCTATGCCATAATTATCAACTATATAATTTTTATCATGTTTACTTGATACAAATGCAACATCAGCTTTTGTGTATAAATATTTTTCTATAAAATGAATGATTTTTTTCTTTATATATTTTATATTATTATTATTATCTGTGAAGGCTGATAATGTATATCCTGTTCTTAAAGAAAATACACCGCCTGTTTTTTTCTTAGCATAATAAGCACTCCAAGCTCCATCCATTTGATTAGTTTTTTTAATCACACAACTTTTGAGTTCTTTTTTATATATAGAAACCATTTTTATTGAATAAATAAACATACCTAATTTTGAGTTGTATTTTTCTGGCATTTCTAATACATAAATATTTTTATCTAATTCGCCTTTTTCTTTTAACGACTCCGATATCTTTTTATCATTAACTCCATATGTCAACCAATATATTTTTTTATAATTATTTTTTTTAAGATGTTGTTCGTATATATTTTTTTCCCGATAAAAAAGTCCTGACTCTAACCACATCTGCAATGAAACGCCTCTTGTGAAGAATACTGCCATATTACTCATATATCCAACTCCTCTTTTAATCATTTCCTAATTTAACTGACAATTTCCATCTAATTAAAGCGAAATATATTTTTAATTCATTAATCCATGTTAATTTTCTTGTTACATATTCACCTTTTTTTGTAGCATTATAAACCTTACTACAAAATTCTATATATTCATCTGCTTTCTTATCAAATGATGTAAACACAATACTGTTTTTATAATCATTATAATCTTCTGAAACTTTTTCAATGCATTGTATTATATCCTCTTCGCTATTAAATAAGCAACCAGCATTTTTTACAAGTTCCGGATTACCTCCATCATTTCTTATAACAACTGGCAAACCACAATTCATTGCCTCTAAAATTGCATTTGAACAAGGTTCCTTCTTTGACGCAGATATATAAATATCTTGTTTTCTTAGAAATTCAGCAAGTTCTTCTGACGATTTTGGATCATACATTTTAATATTTTTATATTTTATAGGGCTATTCCCCACAAAACTCATTGAATATCTGCTAAAATCCAAATTTTGATCTAAATAATTATAGGTATCAAAACCTTTATTAATATTGCCTGACCAGCTTGTAGCTACTAGCTTTATTTTTGATTTTAAGCCATCTTTAAGTTTTGGCGGATAAAATATGGTTTCATCTGGTGTATTGTATATAATTGTTTCAAATTTATTTTTTTTCAATCCTAATCTATAATTTTCTCTTTGAGAAAATTTTGATTGAAATACTGTTCCATCAGCTATTGTTTTATTTACAACATTAACAACATAGTCCCTTTTATCGCTCATTTTATTATACAAACGCATAGGTCCATCTATTCTATGTATAAATATTTTATCAGGATATTTTTTTTTCATTTTTATAACATCTTTAACATATTGATGACTATTACATATAACTACATCTGAGTCTTCCATTTCAGCATACATATTTTTTTTTATTAAAGTTTTTTTCAAAGCTTTAAGGAATTGATTTCCACCTCCTGATGGATTGTTATTTAATTGAAATAAAATATTTATTTTCATATTGCTCCTTATTATCTAATCCATATATCTTCACCGTAAAATTTTGAATAAACAAAACATTTATCCATATATAATAGTTTTATTTATATTTTTTAACCATTGATACTATTTTCTTTAAATCTGTATGTGTAATAAATAAAGGTATATACCATTTTATATTATAATCTCTTATATATCTTACATAAAATATAATACCACACACTGAATAACTTATTACTGATGCAAATGCAGCTCCATTAATTCCATATAATGGAATTAATATAACATTTAAGAATATATTAACCATCGCACTAATTGTCAAGCCAATACAATAAAATATCTGCTTCCCATTAGCAATAAACAAATTACTTATTAACTTAAAAAGTATCATACTAGGTGCACCAAACATAATTATACAGGTAACATTATACGCCGAAACAAATTCAATTCCATATAATATAAATAAAGCAATTTTACCAAATACAGCTAACCCTAACATACAAATTACCGACATTGCTATTGAAATTTTTATACTCCAATTTATATCTTGTATAGAATCATTTTTTGCTGTTTTTGAAAATAATACATTTTTAAAAGCATCTGGAATAATCCAAATATAATTTGCCAACCCAGTTCCTGTTGTATATAATCCTAATTGTGAATTTGAGACTTTATTTTTTAACATAATAACATCTACCTTATAATTAATATTTATTAGCAATGTCATTACCATTGTTATAAATGACAAACCAAAAATAAACTTTAATTCTTCTGAAGAAAAATTAATTTTTCTTAAATTTGGTTTGAGTAAATATATATAATATATTAAATCAATAATACTTTTTAGTGCTATAACTATAAATGCCATAATAACATATTGCGGTACCATCACAAACAACAAAAAATTCAATATCAAACTAATAAAAACATCTATAAAATTCATCTTTTGATATTTTTTTAATTTATCAACTGCCGCAATATATCCCACCTGTTGTGCAAAAACCTGACTCGGTACCATTATTAGTAAATAAATATTACCCCAATTCTTATTTATTAACATATTCAATAATAATACTATAAATGATAAAACAAACTGTAATAATGCTAATGCAAAATATTTATTTTTCACATTATCTAGTCCTTTTCTAACTGCTCTAGGATATGATTGTGCCAATCCAAAACCTATAAAAATCACTAATATGCTACTCAAATTTAAATAATATGCATATTCCCCTCTTAATTCTACTCCTAAATATCTGTTCAAAAATGCTGAAGTTAATACTCCTATTAACACTGACATTATATTGTTAAGTATTGAAAACACATATAAATTGCTTAATATTTTTTTCATAAAATTCCTACTTAATCACATAAAATTTCTTCATAAATCTTCGATAACTTTTCAATCATAATTTTTATATCAAATCGCTGCTTCACCATTTCTATTCCATTTTGAATATACTTTTCATTATCATTTGGTCTTTTTTTGATTTCTATCATTTTTTCACAAAGCGAATCTGGATTTCCCACTTCGCACAATAAACCAGTCTTCTTATCAAAAATAATTTCATCATTTCCTGTTGTCCTTGTTGCTACAACCAATGTTTTAGATGCTAAAGCTTCTATCAATATATATGGCAATCCTTCTTTATACGATGAAGATACATATAAATCTATACTTTGTAAAAGTTCTGGTATATTAGATTGAAATCCTCTTAATTCCACGTTATTTTCCAACTTAAATTCTTTTATACTATCTAATATGAGTGATTTATCTGGTCCATCTCCAATCAATAATAACAGGCTATCTGGATATTCCATATTAAATTTTTTAAAAGCTTTTATTAAATTTAATTGACCTTTTTCATAATGTAGTCTTCCGAAACATCCTACAATATATTTATAATCCGATATATCTATACCCAATTTTCTTAATACCAATTTTTTTTCAATATTAACATTAAATTTATCTATTTCAATTCCATTATAAATCATATATATATGATTTTTTTTAGCCATTTTTAATCTCAATGCCTCTTCATACTCTTTTTGTGACACTGCTATACAACAATCCGTAAAATTTCTTAACAATCCTTCTACTGTTAAATTCAAAAATTTTTTTATAGCTCCACATCTTTCGTAATGAATACCATGAAATGTATGAACAACTTTTAAACTTGATTTTATAATTTTAAGAGGTCTGCTATATATGCCTGCACCTCTTCCATGTGAATGACATATATGAATGTTATTATCTTTAACTATTTTTTTGATCTTTAATATATTTTTTAAATAATTATGTCTTAAATCAATGTCTATAACGTTTGAATACAGCTTAAACTTTTCAAAATACTCTCCATCATTTGGTGATACAACAAAAGTATTGAACTTTGTTCTATCTATATTTTTTAATATACTATATATATGAGCAGGTCCTCCTCCTGTGCTACTTGTAATTGATATAAACAAAATATTTATCACAACTTTATCTCCATTTTTACTTTTCTAATTAACTTTATAATAAATTTAGGAAGAATTACAATCATCAAATCATTAACAATATATTTATAATAAACAACATTTAATTTTTTTTGTTTAATAGCTTTGTATTTTGCTTTTATTGCATATTGACGCTGTTCTTTTTCTTTTTTTGCAGATATCATATTATCAGAATATCTTCTATATGCTAAAACATCTGGAATATTAGCTCCTTTATATTTAGATAATATTCTAACCCAATATTCATAATCTTGTGCATATTTAAAATCTTCATTATACATACCTATTTGTTTTAAAATAATACTTCTAAAAACAACAGATGAATGAAAAAAAGGATTACACTTGCATAAATTGTTTTGTATATCAGTATTATCTTTTAAAAAAATGGTTCTTTGTGGACATATATAATTCCCATTTTCATCTATTTCTGAAAACGCACACCCACATATATATATATCATCATTTTTTTCTAAAAATTGTATTTGCTTTTCTAATTTATTTTCCACCCAAATATCATCAGCATCTAAACGCGCAATATATTTACCATTTACTTTTTCCAAGCCATAATTCAAGGATTTTGTCAAACCGGAATTTGTTTTTTTATAATATTTTATTCTATCATCTGTTTTTAAATAATCTTTTATAATGGCCTCTGTTCTATCATTGGAGCCATCATCTATTATAATCAATTCCCAATCCGCATAAGTCTGATTTTCTACTGATTTAATAGCTTGCTCAATAAATTTTTCTCCATTATATACGCTTAATACTATCGATACCAAAATCATAAACCTAGTCTCCTACCCATAATTTCTATTTTATTTTACTATAGATATTATAATATAACTTATCTGGAAATAATTTATAATCATATTCTTCTGAAGTCTTTGTTGCATTTTTTATAATACTCTTCCTTAACTCTTTATTATCTATCACTTCTACTGCTTTCATAAAAATCTGCTCAACATCTTCTATATTACATAACATACCATTAATGCCATCGTTAACTAAATCAGGAGCCATACCAACTTTAGTTGTAACTAATGGAATTCCACTTGCCATTGATTCAATAATTGCTTTGGGACCTCCCTCAACTCTAGAAGCAACTATATACAAATCTAACAATCCATAATACTTTGATACATCTATCGCATTATCAAGCATAATATGATAATAAGATATATTAGCATTTTTTAATCTATTCTTTACATATCCTCTTGATGGTCCTGTTAATAAAACAAATATATTGTATTTTGCAGATAATTTTTCCACCACATCACAAAAAACATCTGGTCCTTTTATTAATTTAGGTTTATTTCCTCCTTCCCAACCTTCTCCATCTTTTTGAAATGAACCTATAACTATCTGATCTTCTGATATGCCAATTTTTTCTCTTTGCTTTTTTTTATCATAATCAGGAATAGGATGAAAAACAGATTTATCCACATGTAGAGGAATTACTACAATTTTATTTTCTGGAATACCTAAAGACATCATAACTTCTTTGGTTTCATTACAAGAAGTATGCCAAATATCTACAAAGTCAGTCTCACCTTGCTTTATTCTTTCAGCTCTTTTGTCATTAGGCTTTATATGAAAAATAGTCACAACCACCTTATTAGATTTATGTGGTCTAGCTATTCTCTTATCACTTATAAAAGCATTAAAAGAGCCAAAATGAATTATTTTATTTCTTACAAAACAATATGAAATCCCTGTTATAACTTTAACTTTAGTAGAATTCTTAGCTAAATACTCACCTTCTTCTTTTATAACCCAATCAGCATTTTCTACTATTTGTAAAACATCATATTTTTGTTTTCTTCTCATATTAATTTCTAATAAAATCTTATTTATTAACTTAAATTTTTCAGTCAGTTTCATTTTATCCTCTATTTTATTTTTCTATTTTTTTAATTATTTTTTCTCTTTTATCATAAATAACACTATTGGATGGTATCTCATTATTAACCAACGTTCCTGCACCTATAACACAATTATCTCCTATAATACTACCTGGTAAAATAACTGCATTACTACCAATCCAAACATTATTGCCAATATTAATTTTTTTAGTTATAAAACCACAATTGGCAACTACATCTGTACCATTATATATATGATTATGATCATATATAGCAACATTTTCCCCTATTAATACATTATCACCTATTTTAATCTCATCACGACATACTATACTAACTCGATTATTAAAAGAACAATTATCACCTATATCAAGTCTGGCACCTGACCGTACTCTAATGTAACTCCATTTTCTAATGTGAAAATTCTCGCCAATTCTAATTTTCCCTTTGCCTTCCACCATCTTATGACAGAAATCAAATGGTATATTAGCTGAGTTAATATCCAATCTATGTCTATTCAAAATTTTTGTAATACCTATTTTAAAATCCAAACATACAATATAATATAATTTTAATATTTTCAATAATATCTTTTTCACAGCCAACCCTCTATTACATTTTTAATATGTTTTTTAAACTGTTCATATGTAAAGTAATTCTCAACTCTACTTCTAGCTTTTTGTCCTAGTTTATTTCTTAGTTCTACAGAATACAATTGTTTTAATGCTTTTACATATTCATCAACATTTCTATTTGAACATTCAATACCTGTCACTCCGTCTATATTTACATAATTGACACCACTACCTTCTATTGTAAATGTTATAGCAGGTTTACCATAATACATACCCTCTACAAGTGCAACCCCAAAAGCTTCATTCTTAGTAACTGATGGAAAACAAAAAATATCCATCGCAGCAAAATAACTTTTCAACTGCACTTCATCTAATCTACCCGTAAATACAATCTTCTCGTCACCTTTTGCAAGTTTTTTTAATTTTTTGGTTAATGGACCTTCACTTCCTATAATAAAAACATATCCAGTATCAATTTTTTTACTTGCTTCTATCAAATATTCAAATCCTTTATATTTAACATGTCTACCTAATGCAAAGCATATTATCTTGCCTTTATATTTATTTCTTATATCATAGGCATTTTTCAATGCTTCTTCTGTTAAATGTAGTTTACTTTCTCTAATGCAATTGGGTACTACATAACATTTGTTTTTATATAACTTCAAATATTTACTTCCTTCTATATAATTCGGTGATGTTACAATAATCTTATTTGCCCTTAATAATAATTTTTGATTTTGTTTATATAATAATTTCCCTAATATCTTCTGTTTAACTATATCACTATGCCAATATAATATTAAATCAAATTTATTATTTTTGTATTTTAATAACATCTCGGCAACTAATGGATTAGGATAATGAAAAATAATAATATCTGGTTTATAATTTTTCATAATTTCATTCAAATATTTATCAAATGAAAACGATATCGGTTGCGATGCTACACTTGCTATAACCTTACATCTTATTATTTCTACACCATTAATATTATCAATATTATTTTCATTGCCATTACACACATACTCATCTTGTTTAGCATCTTGATTAAAACATATAATTTTTTGTTCGATGTCAAATTCATTTAAAGCATCAACAACATCTTTTGTTACCTGTTCAATTCCTCCAATAGCTGGATAAAAATATTTCGTAATATGTAAAATTTTTTTCATAAATACTCTCCAATTTCTAATTGTATCTATTTATTATCTTCCCTAGTCGCCGCAATCTCCTGTCTTGCAGCTTCCAGCTCCTGTCCATATTCATTCATTATCTTGCTATTCTCTTCTGTAAAGCCCTCTGTGCTTTCCTTGCTGAATATTATTTTTACAGTTTCAAGCACTATCTGGAAATCAAGCATAAGTGAATAGTTTACAACATATATAAGATCCATCTTAAGCTTATCGTAAGATGTTGTATTATATCTGCCATATACCTGTGCATAACCTGTAAGTCCGCCTTTGACCTTAAGTCTGTAGCCGAATTCCGGAATATCTTGTGTATATTTAGCAACATGCTCAACTCTTTCTGGTCTTGGTCCTACAATACTCATATTGCCTGCCCATATATCAACAAGCTGAGGAAGTTCATCTATTCTTGTTGCTCTTATGAATTTACCTACCTTAGTTATTCTGTCGTCATCAGAAGTCGCTGGATGCGGCTTGCCATCTTTTTCCGCATCTTCTTTCATACTTCTGAATTTATGTATTCTAAACACCTTGCCATCGTATGTACATCTGTCCTGCATAAAGAACACTGAACCGCCGTCCTCTAACTTTATACATATTGCTGTTATAAGGAATACCGGTGATAATATAATAAGTCCTAATGTTGAACCTACAATATCAATAGTTCTTTTAACAAATGCCTGTCCTGTTGTCATTCCAACATTTTTAGCAAGGAATAATGGTGAATCGAACAGATTAATCTCTTCTGAACCTCTTACAAGTATATCCTGTATCTTAGGTGTATAATATACTGGAATATCTTTTTCAAAGCAGAATTTAAGTATTTCTTTTCTCTCGTTGTTTGGAATATCATTAAGAAGAACTGCTTCATATTGAAGTATTTTATTATATATTACATCTGATGCCTCTTTATATGATATTTCTTCACAAACTTCGTATTTATCACTTCTGTTAGATATTTTATAACGTAAATGATTTTTATGAACACCGTTAATCTGTAATAATTTTATTGGTGGGAATATCATTCCGTATATCCTTATCCCAACAAGGTCATACAATACGCAGAACACTAAATCAATCAATGTTGAAACAGCTATCAGACCTGCAAGTCGTCCCATACTGTCAACTCGTCCCGCTGTTAAAGCTATTATAAGATATTCTCCAATTGCCGTTGTTATAAGTGCAAGGGACTGTGAGAATACAAGATTAACAAGTTTAATGTATCCAAGCTTAAATCCGCCCCACATTTTATATGTAACAAAGATAAGGAGAAAGATTGTGAATACCATAAGCTTATTACCACTTCCCATAAATGGTGTCTTAAGCATTGTATTGTATACATTATTCCACATATATGCAAAATGCAATGTAAGTATCAGGAGCATTATTATATTAAATGCCCCTACATACATACTTACATTTTTATTTCTACTCATCCTGCCCTTATTTTCTTTCATCTTATCCTCGTTCCAATCTTATATTTATCTATATATTATTGTTATTTATTTCTCATCATAATCCATAAGAAAATCTCCATCAAACTCATCTGCTGATGGCTTCTTTCTTACACCAGTATTGTTTCCTGCCGCATTAGCTTTCTTTCTTGCGGCTACCTCGCCAACACTTCCTGCCTGTCTTTTGACTGGCTTAGAAGCATTGTTAGTATTCTTTCTTGCTGATGAAGCATTTCTAGCTTTCTCGAATGATTTATCTGGTGACTCCTCGCTGTTATAATGTCCATAATAGCTGCCGTAGTATTTACCGTAATACTTGCCGTAGTATCTTCCATAGTAACCATTTTCTGATAAATCAACCTTATTAAGAACACTTCCGATTATCTTAACTTTTGTCTTTTTAAGCTGTCCCATTACATTCTGAGCAAACTTATAGCTTACCTGGTTAGCTGCGATTACAAGAACCGCACCATCACATACCTGTGCAACAATAGCTGCATCGATAACACTTCCAAGAGGTGGTGTATCGATGATTACATAATCATACTTTTCTCTCATCTGTCTTACAGTCTCTTTGAATAATGGGCTGTCAAGAAGCTCTGATGGGTTAGGTGGCACCGGACCAGCAAGAATAACGTCCATATCCGGCACATTTGTCTGATATATTACTTCTTCTAATGTGTTCTGTCCTGAAAGAAAATGTGTCAATCCCTTAACACCCTTCTTAACTCTGTAACGTCCTACAAGAACTGACTTTCTTAAATCACAGTCAATGAATAACACTCTCTTGCCGCCATCTGCTATTGATGAAGCAAGGTTCATTGTTACTGTTGATTTACCTTCATTAGGTCCACAGCTTGTAAACATTACTACCTTTGTATCTTTACCACTTAAGAATATGTTAGTTCTTAAATTTCTATAGCTTTCTCTTACCTGATAATCATCCTGCTGGTTAGTTTCTATATTAATTGTCTGCATATTTTTAATCCTTTCACACTCTCTTGTTTACCTATTTTCTTGTTTTCTTTTTCTTACTGCTTGGCTGTCCATTATATTCTTCTTCAGTTAATGGAATAAGTGAAAGATTAGTTATGCCAAGATATTTTTCAACATCATCTGATGTCTTAATTCTATCATCAAGAATGAAGTTGACTACAAGCACTGCTATTGCTATTACAATACCTGCTATTGCACCAAGCATTGTATTCTTCTTAACATTAGGACTTGATGGTGCATTTGCAACACGTCCATATTCAATTACATTAACGCCTTCAATCTGCATTACTGATGTTATCTGCTTAGCAGATACATCTGCGATTGCATCTACTATTTCTTTAGCTCTTTGTGGGTCTGTATCTGTAACTGTTACCTGAAGAACTCGTGAATCTGTCTCGATTTCACAAGAAATCTTGCCAACAAGTGCATCAGGTGATATATCTAAATCTAACTGCTTAACTACCTGTTCTACTACTGGAAGACTTGTAACAAGAACCTTATAGTCTTTTACAAGCTGTGTTGATGACTGAATATCACTAAGTGTTGTTGTTGTGCCATTCTGTCTGTTGATTATATATAATTTGATGGATGACTGGTACTGAGGTGTAATTGCTATCTCTGTTATTCCAAATGCAACTATTGCTGTCGCAACACCTGCTACAATTACTATCCATATCTTTGATAACAGCATCCTTATGATCTGCATAATATCAATTTCTACTTCTTCGTTGTTATCTTGTCTGATATTTGTTTCCATATTATCTCCTATCCTTTGCGCCTTGAATACTTACTCTGGCGTTTATTATTCTGTACAATTATACGAACCTTGTATAATAATGTCAACAAGGCCTACTTCCATCTCTTTTTTTGATTAAATGTCTTACCCACCCCCTTGATTTTAGCTGGTTTCGAGATGATTGACTTGTTTTTTATGTGATTTGCAGGAAAATGTTTTTAAAAAAGACCATTCTATATTATTATCAGCATACACTGCAAATCACACCTAAAAAAATGCGAGAATATCCTGTCTGACATTCTCGCAAGTTTCACTGTTACAAGCTACTAGCCGGAATCGAACCGGCGACCTACTGATTACGAATCAGTTGCTCTACCGACTGAGCCATAGTAGCGTACTTGGATTATTGTACTCTTATTTGGTGGAATTGTAAAGGAGGAATTATCCAATTTTCCTTATCAGAATAAATCACTGCGACTTCTGGTTCTTGTTAATACCATACACCTTTTCACATTTCCACCCCCGCCGCATAAATTATAATAACAATACTTATACCAAGAGGTTATTTATGAAAGCTCTCCCCACCAATTCATCCCCTCCTCTGTTATCGCTTAAAGGTATTTCCTTTGCATATAATACGCCGAAAAGCGAAATTCCTGCACTTGATAATATCTATCTTGATATTATGCCACAGTCTTTTACATCTATAGTCGGGCCTTCCGGCTGTGGCAAATCGACCTTGCTTTCCATCATATGCGGGCTTCTTTCGCCACAGAAGGGTGAGGTTGTTTTTAATGAGGATATTCTACACGATAATGCTGTATCTCCAAGAATTGGATTTATGCCACAGAAAGATACTTTATTTGAATGGCGCACTATTTATAAAAATGTGACACTCGGTCTTGAAATTAATCATCTTAAAGATAAGGAACATTTAGAAAATGTTGACAATATGCTAAAAGAGTATGGCCTATACCAGTTTTGCAATGTCCATCCTTCTGAATTATCCGGAGGCATGCGTCAGCGTGCGGCATTAATAAGAACCCTTGCACTTAACCCGGATATTCTTCTGCTTGATGAACCATTTTCCGCTCTTGATTACCAGACGAGGCTTGAAGTGTCTGATGATATCGGCAAAATCATTAAAGAGCAGAAAAAAACAGCCATTCTTGTTACTCACGATATATCGGAGGCTATCTCTATGGGCGATTGTGTCGTTATTCTTTCACACAGGCCTGCACATATTAAAAAAGTTGTTAATATCAACCTTTCCATTCCTGACCGGACACCATTTACTTCAAGACAGGCTCCTGAATTTGCAGGATATTTTAATGAAATATGGGAGGATATACAATGAATAAATCTATCAAAGCAATCAATAAAAAAGACATCTCTAACTCCCGTACACAATATCTTAACCACATAAGATTATATAAAATCTCCATAACTGTATTAAGATTTTTGATTTTAATGGCATTTATTGCCGCCTGGGAAATATCAACCCGTACTGGTATTCTTAATCCATTTATATTCAGCTCACCATCAAGAATATGCACAACTTTTATTGCTATGGCTAAAGATAACAGCATATTCATTCATATATGGACGACACTTTTTGAAACATTTTTATCTTTCTTCCTTATTATAATTGTCGGAATGGGAGCAGCAATTCTTCTCTGGCTGTGGAAAGGCTTATCAGACTGCCTTGAGCCTTTCCTTATTGTGCTTAACAGCCTGCCCAAATCAGCACTTGCCCCTATGATAATCGTCTGGCTTGGCAATAATATGAAAGCTATTATCATAACTGCTATATCTGTAGCTATATTTGGTATGATAATTAACATATATACCGGATTTTTAGAAATTGACAAGGAGAAAATCATTCTTATTAAGACACTCGGCGGTACTAAGAAAGATATTCTTAAGAAACTCATACTTCCCGGTTCTAAGCAGATAATAATAAGCAATATGAAGGTCAACATCGGTCTTTGCCTTGTTGGTGTAATAATTGGCGAATTCTTAGCCGCTGATAAGGGACTTGGCTACCTTATTATATATGGTTCGCAGGTATTCAAGATGACTTATGTATCTATGAGCATTGTTATACTCTGCATTATCTCAACTGTTCTATTCAAACTTGTTGATGTCATTGAGAAAATGTTTCGTGATTGACATTTTTATCTTTTCATAATATACTGCAAATATACAAATTATGCTTTATATCGCATACAGTTTATTGTATACTCATATAGCTTATAATTAATGGCATTACTATAGATTATCACGCGCCACGCTGGCGCAGAAATGAGGATTTAATGATTTCACTCCGCATTAAGGACACTAAAGTATTTATGTCCCAGCTGCTTATCAAGGATACCTTCGATAGAATGCTTCTGTCAGAAGCCGCAATAAAGACTGCGTGTTCATACACTATTAATGGACAGATTAACAAGGAATATTATTCTGATGAAGAATGGGATAATCTTAATAATAACGAAAAGTCTTATTCAGAATGGGGTAATATTAAGCCATTCTGTTTTAGTCTTATTAAGGGTAATAAAGTTCCTGCTGCTATGAAGCTTGTTATGCTTGCCTCTTATGAACTTGTCACAGATATTATCGCAAAGAATAACATCGCTGTTATGCCTGAGAATGTTAATGGTCTCTTTATTAATATGAAGTATCAGGAAGGTCATGTAGATATTATTACAGGAACTTCCCTTAATATATTTACATTAGATAAGCAGCTTGATACAGCTTTCGACAAGTATGTTAAGACATTTCTTGCTAATGCCGGTCTTGATTTTGAAGAATTATAGTAAGTTTATTAATATTTAATATTTATCTAAAGCCTTGATTTTACTGTATTATCTCCATTTTTGTTAGCACTCATTAGATTTGAGTGCTAATTTCTGCTTGACTTCCACTTTTAACAATATTAAACTTAGACTTAATTAAGGATATAAAGATACATATATTTATTCTTTACATCTAATGAATATTAAAAGATAGGAGATAATAATTATGTCTAATACACACGGAAGTTTATCTATTAACAGTGACAATATTTTTCCAATAATTAAAAAATGGATGTACTCTGACCACGATATTTTCTACAGAGAGCTTATATCTAACGGCTGCGATGCCATAACAAAGCTTAAAAAGCTTGATATGATTGGTGAATATGAAGCACCTGATGATATTGAATATAAGATTGATGTTAAAGTAAGTGCTAATAATAAGACTATCAAGATTATTGATAATGGTATTGGTATGACTGATGGTGAAGTTGAAGAATATATTAACCAGATTGCTTTCTCTGGTGCAGAAGCATTTCTTGAAAAATATAAGGACAAGGCTAATGATGACCAGATTATCGGTCACTTCGGACTTGGTTTCTACTCAGCATTTATGGTAGCTGATAAGGTTACTATTGATACTCTTTCTTTTAAGGAAGGTGCTAAGGCTGTTCACTGGGAATGTGACGGAGGTACAGAGTATGATATGTCTGATGGAACAGCTGCAACTCCTGGTACTACTATCACTCTTTACTTAAATGAAGACAGCTACGAATTCGCCAATGAATACAAGGCTCGTGAAGTAGTTGAAAAGTACTGCTCATTTATGCCAGTACCAATCTTCCTTACTAATGAAGATGCCGGCGAACAGACAGAAGAGATTCCAGAGGAAGAAGTAACAGATAAGGATACTGTTCTTGATACATTTATCAAGGAAGCTGTTACAGAAGAAGTTGAAAAAGAGGACGGCACTAAAGAGACAGTCGAAAAAGTTCCAGCAAAGAAGATGGCTAAGATTGTTAAAAGACCTGTTGCTATCAATGATATCCACCCTCTCTGGACTAAGCACCCTAACGAATGTACTGAGGATGAATATAAGGAATTCTACCGCAAGGTATTTAACGATTATAAAGAGCCTTTATTCTGGATTCACCTTAATATGGACTATCCTTTTAACTTAAAGGGTATACTTTACTTCCCTAAGATTAATACAGAATACGAGTCAATTGAAGGAACAATTAAGCTTTACAATAATCAGGTATTCGTTGCAGATAACATCAAAGAAGTTATTCCTGAATTCCTTCTTCTCTTAAAGGGTGTTATTGATTGTCCAGATCTTCCTCTTAACGTATCACGTTCTGCACTCCAGAATGATGGCTTTGTTAAGAAGATTTCTGATTACATTACTAAAAAGGTTGCTGACAAGCTTTCTGGTATGTGCAAGACTAACCGTGAGAACTATGAGAAATATTGGGATGACATCAACCCATTCATCAAATTTGGCTGCTTAAAAGACGAAAAGTTCGCTGAGAAGATGAATGATTACATTATATTCAAGAACCTTGAAGGCAAGTATTTAACACTTAAGGATTACCTTGAAGCTAACAAGGAAAAGCACGAGAATACAGTCTTCTATGTAACTGATGAGAAGGAACAGAGCCAGTATATCAATATGTTTAAGAAAGAGAATATGGATGCTATCATTCTTACTCACAATATTGACCAGCCATTCATCACTCATCTTGAAGGCAAGAACGAGGGTCTTAAATTTGCAAGAATTGATACTGACCTTTCTGATATATTCAAGGAAGAAACAAGCGAAGATGAATTAAAGGATGCAACTGAAAGCCTTACAGCTACATTTAAGAAAGCACTTAACAATGATAATCTTAATATCAAGGTTGAAAAGTTAAAGGATGCTTCTGTATCTTCTATGATTACTCTTTCCGAGCAGGATAGACGTATGCAGGATATGATGAAGATGTACGGTATGTCAGGAATGGATCCGGCTATGTTTGGTTCTACAGGACAGACTTTAATTCTTAATGCTAACAACAGTCTTGTTCAGTATGTTCTTAACAATAAAGATGGTGAGAATACTGATATTATCTGTAAACAGCTTTACGACCTTGCACTTATAAGCCACGCTCCACTTACAGGAAACCAGATGACTGAATTCATTGCAAGAAGTAATAAGATTATGGAATTACTTGCAAAATAATACAATTTAACATATGATAGGATATACGGGGTGAATTCATTCGCCCCGTATATCAATTAGATTGGGGACTAACGTATGACTACTAATAACAACAATACACCTGATGAAGATGATTTAGATTATATCGATTTTGATGATGATTATGATGATATTGAAGATGACGATGATGACAATGATGATTATTCTTACAGCCATTCTGATAATATCAGCAGACATACAGATAATAATAAGAAGCAGGAGTATTCTGTTGTTAAATTTATATTATCAGAAGCCTTCAGTTTCATTAAAATTGTAGTATTCGCGGCTATTATCGCCCTGCTCTGCACGAATTTCATAATCATTAATGCCGAAGTTCCATCTGGCTCTATGAGAGATACAATATGGGAAGGCGACCGTCTTTTCGGTTTCAGGCTTGCTTACAAGTTCAGCGAACCAAAGCGCGGTGACGTTATAATCTTTAAATATCCTGATAATGAGTCAGAGAATTATGTTAAGCGTGTTATTGGTCTTCCTAATGAAATAGTCCAGATTAAGGAAGGGCATGTATACATCAATGGTGATGAGCTTGATGAGCCATATATCAAAGAATATATATATGATGACGGCGAAACACACACTTATATTGTTCCTGACGGCTGTTATTTTATGCTTGGTGATAATCGTAATAACTCCAAAGACTCAAGATACTGGACTAACACATATGTTAAGAAAGAAAAGATAATTGCCAAGGTGCTTATCCGTTATTACAGCGGTGAAAAGGGACGCATTTCCTTTAGCAGAATCAGTTAAAATTTCATACAATTTATAATGTAACGTATAATAAATCACCTCCTGTTAATACTACTACTGTGTATTGCAAATGTTCTATTTATTAAAGCATTTACCAGACACTTAAGTTAAAGATTAACAGGAGGTAATTTATTATGACTAATTTAAGCTGTAACGCTTGTAGCTGTGTACACAATGATGATAACTGCTGCTGCCTTAATGGTATTGATGTAAAGGGAAGTAATGCCTGTGAGTGCAGTGAAACTTGCTGTGGAAGCTATTCTTACAAAGATGGCTCTGCTAAGAATAATACTGCTTCACCTAAGCTTAATCTTCAGATAAAGTGTGCCGCACATAACTGCGTGTATAACAATAACGAAGCTTGTCAGGCTGACCACGTTGATATATCAGGCATAACAGCCGTAAATGCTGACGATACTGTCTGTTCAACCTTTAAATCCAAATAATAAATTAACATAAACAAAAAAGAGGTTGCCAAATTATTCATTTTATTATAAAATTATAATAGTTATGATAATTAGGAGGTATACCAAAGAATGGTAAGCGCAGGAGATTTTAAGAATGGTTTAACAATTCAGATGGATAATAACATTTGGCAGATTATTGAATTCCAGCATGTAAAGCCTGGTAAGGGTGCTGCTTTCGTTAGAACAAAGTTAAAGAATATCGTGAGTGGTGGTGTTGTTGAAAAGTCTTTCAGACCTACAGAAAAGTTTGACCTCGCTCATATTGAGAAAAGAGAATATCAGTATCTTTACTCAGATGGTGATCTTTACAACTTTATGGATACAGAGACATTTGAACAGATTGCATTATCTGCTGAGAATGTTGGTGATTCACTTAAGTTCGTTAAAGAGAACGAGATGGTTAAGCTCTGTTCACACAACGGTAACGTATTCTCTATTGAGCCACCTATCACTGTTGAACTTCAGATTACAGAATCTGAACCAGGTGTTAAGGGTGATACAGCTACAGGTGCTACAAAGCCAGCTATCCTTGAAACAGGTGCTAAGATTTTAGTTCCATTATTTGTTAACCAGGGTGATACAATTAAGATTGATACAAGAACAGGTGAATATATTTCACGTGTTTAGTTAATCAGATTAAAGGTTAAGATTTATAAGATATTTATTATATTTTAACATAATAAGTTCTTAAAAAGAGCCTGTACACTTTCATCGGTGTACAGGCTCTTTTTATTCTGCCCATTATAAAGAAGAACCTATAGCCAAATCGTGCTATAGGTTCTTCTTTATAATGATTATCATCTATTAATTACTCTTCGTCATATCTGTTAATGCTTCCATCGCATACAGATAACCTCTAAGTCCAAGTCCTACAACCTGTCCCTGACATACTGGAACTGTAACAGATGTATGTCTGAATTCTTCTCTTGTATGAACATTGGATATATGTACTTCTATCTTCGGTATTGCAGCTATCGAAGCAAGTGCATCTCTTACTGCATAGCTGTAATGTGTAAATGCCCCCGGATTAATTACAATACCATCAACATCATTGTAATAAGCTTCCTGAAGCTTATCTATAATTGCACCCTCATGGTTGCTCTGGAATACCTCAACTTTAACATTAAGTTCCTCTGCTTTCTTGTTAATCATATCAACAAGCGTGTCATAATTATCATTGCCATATATTCCTTTTTCTCTTATTCCAAGGAAATTAATATTAGGTCCGTTAATAACAAGTATCTTCATTGCTAATCCTCCATATTCTTAATGATTGCTGTATACATCTGTTCAAATGACATCTTCTGCGTATCAACTATCATATCAGCCGCATCCAGATATATATCTTCTCTCTGCTCCATAAGGTTATGTATCTTCTCGTGAAGCCCACCGCCCTGTAATAATGGACGTTTGGTGTCCTTGCTCAACCTTTTGCAAAGTTCCTCCTCAGAAGCTTTAAGATATACTACTGTTCCAAGCTTTCTTAAAAGCTCCCTATTGACCTCTCTTAACACAAGTCCGCCACCAACAGATATGACGCAGTTATCAAGAGTATCTGATAACTCTTTTACCGTCTCTGTCTCCATATCCCTGAAAGCTTCCTCTCCCTTCGTTGCAAAGATTTCGCTTATTGTTGTATTCTGCTTTTTCTCGATATACTCATCTGTATCATAGAACTTTCTATTATGTCGTCTTGAAACCCAGCGGCCAAATGTCGTCTTTCCACTTCCCATAAATCCAATAAGTACAATATTATTCAATTCCAAGTTCCTCTTTCATCTTATTATACACTTTATCCGCCTGTTCTTTTGTGACACTTACATCATTCCATAACTCATACGCCGCAACTCCTTGGTATAAAAGCATTTTTAAACCGTTGCAGGCTGGCTTTCCGGCATTTTTACACATTTTCATAAAACGTGTTTCACTAGGATTATATATAATATCAACTCCGACTTTTACCTTCTTATAAAATGCTTCATCATCAATTACAACATCATCCACATTAGGATAAAGTCCAACGCTTGTGGTCTGTATCACAACGTAATCATCAGCTTCCAGCTTATCATACTCACTTATAAGCATAGGCTTTATACATTCTTTACCGAAATAGTCATTAACTGCTTTGGCTATATCGTAAGCCTTTTCCTTAGTCCTGTTAAGCATATATATTTCTTTAGCACCGCTCTTTGCACATAAAAATGCTATTGCTCTTGCCGCTCCGCCTGCACCAAGAATTACACAACGGCTGCCTAAAAGCACAACTCCCTCGTCTATAAGTTCTCTTTCAAGTCCCAATATATCTGTATTATAGCCTTTATAGCCCTTATCTGTTCTTACAAGCGTATTAACAGCTCCTATAGCTTTAGCAAGCGGATCAATATCCACAAGTGACTCCATAACAGCCTGCTTGTGTGGAACTGTTACATTAAGTCCTAATATGTTAAGTGCATAAGCTCCATTTACTGCTGTGACAACATCACCCTTTTCAACCTTGAAGGTTGTATACACCATATTCATATCCATAAGCTGTGCAAGGCTGTTATGTATCACCGGGGAAATTGAATGTCCCACCGGATTACCTATAAGACCGCACACTCTTGTTGTACCATTAATATCTATCATTAAAATCTTACTTCCTTTCTTATGAGCTTATATCTAAAGTACAGATAAATTCATATATTATGAAATCACAATAAATATATATCTTGAAATTATATTAAACCTATATGTATTAGAAACCTGCTTTTCCACCTTCTTTTTTAATATGCTTCTTATAAAAATGCAGAACTATCCATTCAAGCCTTCTTTTTAGAATTATCTGTATCTCCTCGTGCTTGTCTATCGGCTTTACAAGAACAGACTTAATTCCTGCCCTGTTAGCACCCCACACATCTGTGAACAACTGATCCCCCACAAAATATGTGTCAGACTTATCAGTATTCATATACTCCATAGCTTTAACATAATTCTTAGGAGATGGCTTTCCTGCCTTGCTTACATATAATGAACCAACCTCATCTGCAAGCGGCTTAACCCTGTATTCTTTATTATTGGATATTATGCAGGTATTATATCCCATAGCCTTTAAATCACCGAACAGCTTCTTTGCACGCTCAGTAACCGGTGCTCCGTGTTCAACAAGCGTGTTGTCAACATCAAATATAATTCCCCTGTAACCTTTATCATAAAGTCCCTTATAATCTATATCGTATGCAGAGTCTATATACATATCCGGATAAAACCTTTTAAACATCTGTAATTACTACCTTTCTTATCAGCCTTTCTGCTGTTCTTAAGCATTTGTTACTTTTAAGTATCTACTACTTTTTAAGTATTTTCTTGATTTCGTCCATAAATGTATTAACATCCTTAAACTCCCTGTATACAGAAGCAAATCTTACATATGCAACTTCATCTAAATCCTTTAACTTATCCATAACAATAGAACCTATCGTTGTTGTAGGTATCTCTTTCTCCCCCATATTAAATATCTGTCCCTCAATGTCATCTACCATATCATTAATCTGTGTCATTGATATCGGACGCTTATGGCACGACCTCACTATTCCAGCCACTATCTTTTCCCTGTCATAAGGTTCTCTGTTATTATCTTTCTTCACAACTATAAGAGGAAGCGTCTCTACTTTCTCGTATGTGGTAAAACGCTTTCCACATTCATCACACTGACGGCGTCTTCTTATAGAGCTGTCATCTGTAGGTCTTGAATCTATTACTCTTGTATTCTCTTTTCCGCAATATGGGCACTTCATTCACAAACCTCCCCTAAATACAATAAACTACTAGAATTATAGCCCACTGGTGCTGTTATGTCAAAATATCTATAAAATATTCCATAAACACACTATAGCACTAATTAATAATCAATCTATATTACAGTCAAAAGCCTTTCTGAACAGGCAAAAAGCCTTTCTGACTGTAAAGACATACAATAATAATACCATATACAATACACATAACATAAAATATCAGGGCTGCCGCACCAAATATAATCTATAATATAAAGACATTATCAACCTGTTATTATCTTCCTATTATAAATTCTACTTTGTGCGACAGCCCTTTATTTATTTATTATTTTATTAATACTTGCTATGCTGTTAAGACATATGCTTCTTCATATTCTTAAGAGCACATTTTTCAAGCCTGCTTACCTGTGCCTGTGATATTCCAATCTCTTCGGCTATCTCCATCTGTGTCTTATATTCATAAAAACGCTTTCTTATTATCTGCTGTTCACGCCCGCTTAACTTTGCAAAGGCAGAGTCCAATGCCAGATGTGTAACCCAGTTCTCTTCCCCATCTGCTTTATCTTTAATCTGGTCTATGACATATAATGTATCCCCGCCTTCATTAAATACCGGTTCATACAGTGAAACAGTTGGGGATACAGCCTCAAGTGCTATAACAATATCCTCCTTAGATGCTCCTATCTCACTTGCAATCTCCGATATTGTCGGTTCCTTCTGCCTGCTCTTTAATAGCTGTTCTTTTGTATAAAGTGCCTTATAAGCCATATCCTTTAATGAACGGCTTACTCTTATTGCACTGTTATCACGAAGATACCTCTTAATCTCCCCAGTAATCATTGGAACTGCATAGGTTGAGAACTGCACGCCCTGCGATACATCAAAATTGTCTATTGATTTTATAAGACCTATACAGCCAATCTGGAATAAATCATCCACATTTTCATTACTGTTAGAAAATCTGCCAACAATGCTTAATACCAGACGGAGATTACCTTTAATAAATCTCTCTCTTGCTGTCTGGTCACCAGCCTTTATCTTTAATAAAAGCTCTTTCTTCTCCTTCGCACTAAGCAGAGGCAGCTCCTGCGTATTAACACCACATATCGTAACTTTTACACCAGCCATTAACCTTTCCTCCTAAAGACATTGCGAACATTTATCTTTAGTGGAAAGGCATACATTTAAGTTCGCTTATATTACAAGCATTACCACATAAATGTACTTTTATACTGTTGTGAACTGGCAATTATATACATATTTAATATTAATCATCTCTTCTTGTAAGAAAAACAAGTCTTAAAAGCTGAAGAATAGATGTAAGAAGTGCCGCTACATATGTTAATGCTGCTGCTGTAAGCACCTTTCTTGCACCGGTAAGTTCACTTGACTCAAGCATATTACGTTCTCTTAAGGTTCTTAATGCTCTTGCGGAAGCATCAAATTCAACCGGGAGAGTAAGAAGCTGGAATACTACAACAAGTGAGAAAAGCACTACTCCAAGCTGCATAAGTCCTGTAGCTCCAAGGAATAAACCTAAAAGAATTATTGGCCATGAAAGAGCTGAACCAATATTAGCTATCGGTATTACAGCTGCTCTTATCTTAATTGGAAAATATTCTTCGTCATACTGCATAGCATGTCCACACTCATGGGCGGCCACGCCTATAGCTGCTACTGATGTTGAATTGTATACAGAATCTGATAATCTAAGAACTCCTTCCTTTGGTGAATAATGGTCTGTAAGATTACCGCTTACTCTCTCAATTCTTACATTAGTAATTCCTGCCGCTCTTAATATTTCCTGTGCTGCCATAGCACCTGTAAGCCCTGAACGGCTGTTATACTTATCATATCTGTTAAATGTCGATTTAACATTCATAGATGCTATAAGACTTATTATTGCACCTATAATAACGAGTATATATGTTGCATCATAGAAATAATACATATATTTTCCTCCATCAAATTATCAATTTTATTATTTAATATGATAGCCTATGCCAATCTGTGTGTCAAACCCATAACACATTTGTTCATTAATATTTCATTATTATACCTGTTATATGCACTTTCCCCTTTAAAAATACATATTTTATATTAAGTATAATTATATAAAATGAGGTGTTGTATGAAGATATTTGAACTAAAAAACAAGCAGGTTATCAACGAAGAGGACTGCTGTATTATAGGCTGTGTTATTGATATTGACTTTGACCCTAAAAATGGCTGTATCAATTCTATAATAATTCCTGGTCCTGGACGGCTTTGCGGCTTCTTTGGACGTGAATTTGTGTATGTCATACCTTTCAGATGTATCAAATCTATTGGGCGTGACATTATCCTTGTCAATGTCTGCCTTGATAAACATAAAGAAAAATGCTAATATATACATATAATTTAGTGAGTACACGGTTATTTAACTTATCTTGACTATACGTTATATTTTGATTGGAGGTTACTTATGAACGATAGATATGTGGCTTATGCAGGTACTTATACCCACGAAAGCAGCAAAGGTATTCATATATATGATATGGACGTTGAAAAGGGACGAATAACTGAAAGATGTGAGGTTACAATTGATAATCCCTCATATATAACATTATCTTCTAATAAGAAGTATTTATACGCAATATGTGATCAGGGTATTTCTTCATTTGCTATTACTGAAGATGGTTCTCTTGAACTTATGAATGTTGCTTCTATCAACGGAATGAGAGGCTGTCATATTTCTGTAACTAAGGATAACCGTTTTCTTGTTATTTCCGGCTATCACGATGGCAAGATTACTGTAATGCATATTAATGCTGATGGTTCTTTAGGCGATATAGCTGATGAGGTATTTCATAAGGGTCTTGGAAGCGTTGCTGAACGTAATTTCAGACCCCATATAAGTCATACCTGCTTTACACCTGATGAAGAACTTTTATGTGTATGTGATCTTGGAATTGACCAGATTAAGCTTTATGAATTCAACCATACAACTGGAAAGCTCAAGCTTTTTGATATTATACGTTCACAGCTTGAATCTGCTCCAAGAAAGATGATATTCTCAGAAGATGGACGATTCGCTTATGTTGTATGTGAATTAAAGAATTATATTAACGTATATTCTTATGATGCTTCTTCTGATAAGAACAGATTTGAGATGATTCAGAATATATTCACTGTAAGACGCGACCATAAGTCTAACAGTGCAGCTTCAGACATATGCCTTACTAATTCAGGCAATAACTTAATCTGCTCTAATGCCGGTGATAACACTGCTACAATATATTCTGTGGACAAGACTACAGGAAAGATAATTACACTTAACTCACTTCCTGTAAGTGGTGATTATCCTAAGTACATATGCCTTTTTCCTGATGACAAGCACCTTTTATCCATGAATAATGAAGGCAACTCAATAACAATATTTACTGTAGACTATACCAAAGGACTTATTGTTATGAATGGCAAAGAACTTAAAATATCACGTCCTAACAATATGGTTATTAAAAAGTTAGATTAATTAATGCAGGCTTGGCCATAAATCCAGACCAAGCCTTTATCAAAGCAAAAGGCACTGTGCTATATGCATTCTCATCCTGAATACATATATGGCACAGTGCCTTTTTATTATCCGCTGTACTTTTCTGACTGTGCATTTATAAGCTGAACATCATCAAAGTAATTAATCTTCATAGCAGCCTTAACTTCGCTTAATGTCTGTTCTGCTACCTCATAAGCATTCTTAGTTCCCTGTTTAAGTATCTCGTATACATAAGGAATATCCTTCTCATATTCGTGTCTTCTATTTCTGATTGGCTCTAATTCCTTGTTAAGAACATTTAAAAGGAACTTCTTAACCTTAACATCACCAAGTCCACCTCTCTTATAGTGGTCTTTTAATTCATCAAGGTTATTATACTCTGGTAAGAATAATCCAAAGTCTTCTTCCTTACTGAATGCATCAAGATATGTAAATACAGTATTACCTTCTATCTTACCAGGATCCGATACCTTAATATGATCTGGATCTGTATACATACTCATAACCTTTTTCTTAACATCTTCTTCTGTATCAGAAAGATATATGCAGTTACCAAGCGACTTACTCATCTTAGCTTTGCCATCTGTACCTGGAAGTCTTAAACATACTTTATTATCCGGAAGAAGTATCTGTGGTTCTACCAATGTATCTCCATATACTGAATTGAACTTTCTTACAATCTCTCTTGTCTGTTCAATCATCGGCTCCTGATCCTCACCTGCCGGAACTGTTGTAGCCTTAAATGCTGTTATATCAGCGGCCTGGCTTATTGGATAGCAGAAAAATCCAACCGGTATGCTCGCTTCAAAGTTACGCATCTGGATCTCTGACTTAACTGTTGGGTTTCTCTGAAGTCTTGAAACTGTAACAAGATTCATATAATAAAATGTAAGCTCTGTAAGCTGTGAAATCTGTGACTGAATAAATATATCAGACTTAGCTGGGTCTAAACCGACTGAAAGATAATCAAGTGCAACCTCTATTATGTTCTGGCGTACCTTCTCAGGATTATCAGCATTATCTGTAAGTGCCTGAGCATCTGCTATCATAATAAATATCTTATCGTATTCACCTGAATTCTGTAATTCTACTCTTCTCTTTAATGAACCAACATAATGACCAACATGAAGCTTTCCTGTTGGACGGTCACCTGTTAATATTATCTTAGACATATTGCTCCTCCATTCTTATGCAACGCATCTATGCATATCACAAATATTCATAATTTTATCACATTTTTTTTAAAATAACAATTGAGAATTAATCTAATTAATAGTAATATATATAACAGAGTGCCAAGAGCACAATAATATATACTTGTGGAGGAACAATTAATGAAACATTTACTTAGTCCACTAGACTTAAGTGTCACAGAACTTGAAGATTTACTTAATCTTGCAAGAGACATTTCTAAAGATCCTAAAAAATACAGCCATGTATGTGATGGTAAAAAGTTAGCAACTTTATTTTATGAACCTAGTACAAGAACCCGTCTTAGTTTTGAAGCAGCAATGCTCAATCTTGGAGGGTCTGTATTAGGTTTTTCTTCTGCTAACTCAAGTTCAGCATCAAAGGGCGAAAGCGTGGCTGATACTATACGGGTAATTTCCTGCTATGCAGACATATGTGCCATGCGCCACCCAAAAGAAGGTGCTCCTATGGTTGCAGCAAGCAAGTCTTCTATACCTGTAATCAATGCAGGTGATGGCGGACACCAGCACCCAACACAGACACTTACAGATCTTATGACTATAAGGGAACTCCGCGGTTCTCTTGACAACTTTACAATAGGCCTTTGTGGTGACCTTAAGTTCGGAAGAACTGTTCATTCACTTATCAATTCACTCGTAAGATATAAAAATGTCAAATTCGTGCTTATATCTCCTAAGGAATTAAGAATACCTGATTATATAAGAGATGATGTATTAAAAGCCAACCAGGCTGAATTCATTGAAATGGAAAACCTAGAAGATGCTATGCCTGAGCTTAACATATTATATATGACAAGAGTACAGCGTGAAAGATTCTTCTCAGAAGATGAATACCTCAGAATGAAAGATTTCTATATACTTGATAAGTCAAAAATGGCTCTTGCAAAAGAGGATATGTATGTTCTTCACCCACTTCCTCGTGTTAATGAAATATCAGTAGATATAGATGATGACCCAAGAGCTGCTTACTTTAAACAGGTACAATTCGGTGTATATGTAAGAATGGCTCTTATTATGACACTTCTTGGTCTTAATAACAAGTAAATATAGGAGGGTAATTATGTTAAATGTAGGACAACTTAATGAAGGCTTTGTACTAGACCATATTGAAGCCGGCAAATCAATGATGATATATAATAACCTTGGTCTTGGCGAACTCGACTGTCAGGTTGCTATTATCAAGAATGCAAGAAGCAGTAAAATGGGAAGAAAGGATATTATCAAGATTGAGGGCGGACTTGACCTTGTTGATTTAGATGTATTAGGATTTATCGATCATAATATCACTGTTAATATTATTAAAGACGGACAGATAGTAGATAAGAAATCACTTTCATTACCAAAGCAGATTACTAATGTTATCAAATGTAAGAATCCTAGATGTATTACTTCTATTGAACAGGGTCTTGACCATGTATTTGTTCTTTCTGACCCTGTTAAGCAGGTATACAGATGTAAATACTGTGAAGAGAAATATACTGGTAAATAATATCCCCCAATACAACATTCGTACAGCTTTATTATATAAGCTTAAAGTTCTAATGTAATCTTCTGATTATATAGTAAAAAGGGGATGTGAAAAAACTCGATTGAGTTTTTTCGCATCTCCCTTTTTGTACCTGTTGTGTATAAATGACTGAAATCATGCGCAAAGAAAGCGCACTTCCCCTACCCCATAGAAATTCTTTTTTTGAATCTATGCGGCAGTTCTGTTTCTCATCTTTTTTCTGATATTTATATAGATTGTGGCCTATCGCCATAAGTAAAACTTCCAGTTTGACTGAATGAATACCTCTTCGGACAATTCTCTTGTACCAACGGTCGTTTTTCATAATTCCGAAAGTCAAGTGTTCATAATGACGCTGTTCTTTGGATTTTCGCTTTCCACTTCCGTAAACAAATGTACTTGTATCCAGTTCCCATAAAAGTACTAGCTGCTCAACGATTTCATTCAGATAATCCGGTACATACTTAGTTACCAGTGAACCAATGGTATTTAGATAATGCAAACAATACTTGATGAAATTCCATGTTAAACGATGCTGTAGGCTTCAAACATAGTTGAAAGATTTAATTATTTAAAGTTTTTGACTTTAAACCTTAAAAGTACTTGCGTTTAAGGGTTAATATGGGCTATACTATTATGGAATTTGTCCGGGAATCAGGCTGTTGTAGATGACGTGAGCAGCATGTATCCCGGATGTTGTGAGTATGGAAGAGGGTTTAAAGTATGATAGTTACTCTGATTGAGAAAGTATATAGTTTTCTGTGGGGAGATCTGGTGCAGATTCCACTGCCGGGCGGCAGCACTCTGGGGATTTCGCTTCTGATTATATTACTGATTCCTACAGGAATTTATTTTACGGTTCGGACGCGTTTTCTGCCGATTCGCCTGTTCCCGGATATGGTGCAGGCACTGGTTGAGAAGAAACAACAAAAAAACAGTCTGTCTTCATTTCAGACACTGATCGTTTCGACGGCAACCCGTGTCGGTATGGGAAATCTGGTCGGTGTTGTTGCGGCAATTTCGGCAGGCGGCGCCGGTGCGGTTTTCTGGATGTGGGTGACGGCAATTATCGGTTCATCAACAGCTTTTATTGAAGCGACACTGGCACAGCTTTATAAAGAAAAAGATCCGCTGTACGGAGGTTACCGCGGCGGTCCGGCGTATTATATTCATGCATATGTAGAAGAAAAACAGAAGAAAAAGAGAAACAAAGTGGTGATTTCTGTGTTGTTTGCAATCTCCGGTCTGATCTGCTGGTGCGGTATCAGTCAAGTGATCAGCAATTCTGTTGTTTCTTCATTTAAAAATGCATTTTCCATTCCGCCGATCTATATGACGGTAGTACTTGTTGCTGTGGCTGCTGTGATAGTGCTTCGTAAAGATGCGACAGTTAAGATCCTGGATATGGTAGTGCCGGTCATGGCGGTATGCTATTTTGCAATCACGATTCTGATCATTGTGATGAATCTTGGAAGTTTGCCGGGTGTTTTTGCAAGAATTTTTGAGGAAGCATTTGGATTCCGACAGGCAGCAGCCGGCGGTTTTGGCACAGTCCTAATGAATGGAATCAAACGTGGACTGTTTTCGAATGAAGCAGGTTCCGGATCTGCTCCGTGTGCGGCAGCAGCGGCAGAATGTGACCAGCCGGTAAAAGCCGGATTGGTACAGGCGCTCGGGGTATTTGTGGATACGATCGTGATCTGCAGCTGTACAGCATTTATCATGCTGCTTGCACCGGAAGAAAAAGTTACAGGACTTTCCGGAATGGATCTTCTGCAGACAGCAATGGAACATCATCTTGGCCGTTTTGGTGTAATCTTTATTGCGGCGACGCTGTTTTTATTCAGTTTTTCGACGTTTCTGGGCATCCTTTTTTATGCGAGATGCAATGTTGCATATCTTTTCGGAGATAACTGGGCTTCACAGACTGCATACAAAGTACTGGCGCTTGTGATGCTGTTCATCGGCGGCCTTGCAGCATATACATTTGTGTGGGATCTTGGTGATGTTGGAATCGGACTGATGACGATCTTTAATATCATCATTCTTTACCCACAGGGTGAGAAGGCTCTGAAAGAACTGAAAGAATACGAAAAAGAAAAAAGAAAATGAAAAACACAAAGAGAAAGCATTTGAAACTATGTCTGTTGTTATTGTTTATGGTTCTGGGATGTTTTGCGATAACCAATGTCAGGACGACAACGGTGCAGGCATCATCGCGAACGTTCAAATCAAATGGCAGAACCTATATGGAAAAGCATAATGACAATACACTTAATACGGTATTGTATCAAAAAGTTTCCGGACGTTACAAACAGGTTGCGAAATCGTCAACATATCTCATCTACAGATTTTCTTATGGAAAGAAATTGTATTTTTCAAGTGCTGACGATGAAACTTCTGATATACCATGGGTAATTTTCGAACATTTTTTGGGGATGTGAAAAAACTCAATCGAGTTTTTTCACATCCCCTTTTATTTCATATATACCATATAATCAACAGGCTGTATACACTACAACCTGCCTTCATAACACTTTCTAAAATATTCAATACTGACTTGTTTTATCTATATGCCTGTAATGTAGGTGTTGTGCGAATCTTAAGTGGTGTATCAACGCCTTCTGCTGTTGTTACTGTATACTTTATTACCTGTGGTGAACCTGCTTCTACTACGAGATCAACATTATAACCAACCTCAAGATTATCATACTCATCAGTTGTTATCTTAAGGCCATTATTAGTCTCAAAGTTAGCTATAGTACCACCTGCTGGTGCAAATAAATGAACAAATCCTCTTATTCCACCATCGAATCCACCAAGAATATAACCACCTGCTCTTGTTATATTGCTTCTTTTAATTGTATTAGTTAATGTCACAGTAATATCATAGCTTCTTGTTCCATCTGCATTAATAACAGGCTCACTCATCTCTGTATCAATATTTAAGAACCAGCCTAATTTACAAGGCTCATATAAGCTAAAGAACACTCCTGCTTCTGGATTAGCCGGGTCATCATTAAGATTTCCTGAACAACCTGCGTCCTTAGCATACTGCTCTTCCTGCTCATCTACGAACCAGAGCATAATTGTGTTCTCCTCAACACCCTCATTAAACATATCTACATATTCATTAATTCTCTTAAAATCAAAGCCTGATACCAATACTGCCATTGCCTGCTTGGCTGTCTCTGCAAAAAGACCATCGACATATTCATTAGCTTCATTATAATCAACATTAGTACCTCTGTCGCTAAGATATTTATAATAAAGCTCATACTGTAATACTGATACGGCATTATCACCATTAAGCTCTGTTCCATCAGGAAGTGTAATTGGTCCTGATATTCTAAGAACCTTCTGTATAATAGTCGGTGTAAGTGAGAGCACACCATCAACGCTCTCACCGTGCTTAGCTTCATAAGCCAAAGCCCATATCTGAGCAGCTCTTTCAAAATCAGGGTTAAAACTTGCATCTCTTGAATAGATTAACGTATCATTAAATATCTTTAATTCTTTTCTTGTAACATTAGCTTCATCTGGTGGATATGTTGCCAATACATCATTAACAGGATTAAAATCTCCAATTGACATTACACCATCTTCAACCCTTATTGTTCCGATTGAACCTGGGAAACCACCTGCAGCTCTTATCTCTGCTGTATTCTGTGCAGCAAGAAGATATACCTTATCACTTCCATCGCCGATAAATGCTTTCATTAATGGAATGTAATCTTCATAATCTGTGTACATACTCATAAGTGATGTTATCTTATCACTATAAGAAGATATCATTGTTCCCATACTTCCCGGAAGTTCAACCTTGTTCATCTTAGCAGTCATATTATTAACCACTGGCTGTATCTGCTCTAAAAGATCAAGATAGGCATTAATTGTTGTTACACTAAAACCATCACCTACTTTAAGACCTGACATAGGGTATTCTGATATTGTTGCTACTGCCGGCTTTATAATATCATCTGATGCATCTTCAACAAGTCCTATAAGTGTATCTACTGACTTAACATACTTTCCTGCAACCGGAATGTGGCTTGCCATCTTCCACAATGGGCTTGATAATGTCTTGCTTATCTTATAAGTTGTATTGTCAAGCTTTAATACTGCTGTATTAGCTGCCTCAGCATCCTGGGCTTTTACAGCTCCAAGCATATCATTCATCTCTGTCTTTAATTCATTAGCATTCTTTAACATTCCCTTGGCATCAGATAAGCCTTTAACACCCATAATTCCTATAATAACAACAACCGCAGCTACTATTGAAACAATTGTTATAGTACGTTTCTTTTTCTGCTGTTTTGTTAATCTCTTCTTACCACTGTGGCTGTGATGTTCCCCACTGCTATGGTGGCTGTGGTGTCCTTCACTACTATTGCTGCTGTGATGTTCTGAATTATTGTTACTTCCCTCTCTTACATTGTGACGGCTGTTATTGTTAGCTGTATTACTGCCAGTATGCTGGACATTGCTTCTTCTATGACCACTGTTCTGGCTGCTTTTATTATCCACAGTGTTCTCACTGTTTAAGTTCTCATTGTTATCTTTATAATCATTATTGTTCATTACTATCCATCCATTTCCTATTATAAAAAAGAATGTGCTAAGCACATTCTCGCGACGAGTGCTGTCGCTTGCGACAAACTACAGCTTCACGCGAGTGCGCATAACTGGCACATAGTGCCTTTTATTTAATAGGAAATTATATTGGAATTTCCTATTAAATAAAAAAATATGAGCAGTACTATAAGCCGGGTTATGTCCAGCCAGGCTTTGACCTGACTACTGATGATCATCTATCTAGACCTGCTGTTACCAGCAGGCTCAAGCAACCTACCTAAAAGCACGACGGGCAGCCGTATCGCTTTATATTTGGTCTTGCTTCGAATGGGGTTTACATAGCCAGTATTGTTACCAATACCACGGTAGTCTCTTACACTGCCTTTCCACCCTTACCAATAAGCTCAACACTAAGTGTTAAGCACTGGCGGTATATTTCTGTTGCACTAGCCTTGGAGTCACCTCCACCGGACGTTATCCGGCATCCTGCCCTGCGAAGCCCGGACTTTCCTCACCTGCGGTCTTTCGACACTTGCAGCCGCGATCATCTGTACTACTCACATTTATTAGTATTATTAAGTTAATTGTAACTTTGTAAACATCTAACGCCTACTTAATGAACATAGCATCCCCAAAACTAAAGAATCTGTAACGTTCTTTTACTGCAACTTCATAAGCATTAAGAACATTTTCTCTTCCTGCAAGTGCTGACACAAGCATTACAAGAGTTGATTCTGGGAGATGGAAATTAGTTATAAGACAATCTATTGCCTTAAACTTATAACCTGGATATATAAATATTTCTGTCCAGCCACTCTTAACTGGTATATGTCCATTTTCATCAGCTACTGATTCAAGAGTTCTTGTGCTTGTAGTTCCTACAGCAATAACTCTTCCACCATTAGCCTTGGTATTATTAATTATATCTGCTGCTTCTTTATCAACCTGATAGAATTCTGAGTGCATATGATGATCAAGTATATTCTCAACCTTAACTGGTCTGAATGTTCCAAGACCTACGTGAAGAGTAACTCTTGCAATCTTCACTCCCATATCTTCTATCTGTTTAAGCAGTTCTTTTGTAAAATGTAGTCCTGCCGTAGGTGCTGCTGCTGAACCCTCGTGCTTGGCATATACTGTCTGATAGCGGTTCTTATCTTCAAGCTTATGTGTGATATATGGTGGAAGCGGCATCTGTCCTAGTTCATCAAGAATTTCCTCAAATATGCCATCATAACTAAACTGTATAAGTCTGTTACCTTCCTCAACTATATCAATAATCTCACCTGTAAGCTTTCCGCCACCAAATACTATCCTTGCACCAACCTTGCATTTCTTTCCTGGCTTAACAAGGACTTCCCACGTATCCTGTCTGTCTTCGAGTCTTTTTAACAAAAGCACTTCAATGGCAGCACCTGTTCCTTCTTTCTCACCGATAAGTCTTGCAGGTATAACCTTAGTATCATTAATTACAAGGCAGTCACCCGGCTTAAGATATTCTGTTATATCCCTAAATATCTTGTGTTCTATAGCTCCTGTGTTCTTATCAAGAACCATCAATCTGGAGCTTGAACGGTCTGACAGAGGGTCTTGTGCTATAAGTTCCTCTGGCAGATCATAATAAAAATCATGTAAATCCATAATAATCCTCTATTCAGATTGTGCACTCTATTGCACACTATACTCACGAATTCGCACTTATGTGCTCCATCGTTCTGCTTCGCATAACTATTCGTTCGTTAGTGGCTCAGAAAAAGCAAATGCCTGCTACGCAGTCGCTTGCTTTTTCTTTCGCTCACTACATACGAAGTTCGATTCCATTATCACTTAAGTCTTTATATATCTTCTCCATTACTGGTGTGATATCCTTATCCTCAAGTGTTCTGTCCTTAGCTCTAAAAGATATTGAATATGCTACTGACTTGTAGCCCTCTTTAATCTGGGCACCTTCATATATATCAAATAACTTGTAACTCTCAAGTATGCTTCCGCCGCGTTTCTCGATTATCTTCTCAATCTTTCCTACAAGAACTGACTTAGGCATAACCATACTTATATCCCTTGTAACTGCTGGGAACTTGGCAATACCCTCAAACTTTCTGTCAAAGCTTGCCATCTTAGTTACAATTGAAAGGTCAATAACAACAATATATGTTCTGTCGCCTAATGAATAAGTATCTGCTACATCTGGATGTAATTCACCCATATAGCCAATCTTTGTTCCATCATAGATAATCTCTGCCTGACGTCCTGGGTGAAGGAATGTAATTCCTGCCTCTGGATTGTATTCCGGCTTAACTCTCATTCCAATTCTTTCAAGGAATTCTTCAACTACACCCTTCATCTGGAAGAAATCAACATCTCCAAATGCTCCAAGCGTGAACATAACTCTCTCATCTGGAAGCTCGTTAACATCATCTGCTGCAAGATATACCTTTGCAAGCTCATATAACTTAACATTCTTATTACGTCTGTTATAGTTAGTTGATAATGATGTAAGCATACCATTAACAGGAAGTGTTCTCATTATTGAGAAATCTTCTCCTAATGGATTAGAGATAACCACTGTCTTTCTGTATTCTGAGTCGGCCGCAAGCTTAAGCTTATCAAATACCTTAGGGCTTTCAAATGAATATGTCATAGCCTGTGAGAATCCACAGAACTGTGCAACTTCACCTGCTACATCTTCAATACTTCTCTCAAATGGTATCTTACCCATTGTTGTAGAACCCTTTGGAAGTGTTGTAGGAATATTATCATATCCGAAGAATCTTGCTACTTCCTCTGCAATATCTGCATCTCTGTTAAGATCTTGTCTAAATGTAGGAATAATAAGCTCATTAGAAGCTTCATCATATTCTACTTCAAGTCTCTTGAAATATGAAAGCATATCTTCCTTTGATACATTTGTTCCAAGAAGTGCATTATACTTATCTGGTTCAAATGATATTCTCTTCTTAGATACCGGCTCATCATATATATCAACAACACCGCCAACTACTTCACCTGCACCTAACTGTTCTATAAGGTCACAGGCCCTGTTCATAGCTTCAAGTGCAAGCTCTGGATCTAAGCCCTTCTCAAACTTACCAGAAGCATCTGTTCTTAAACCAATCTTCTTAGTTGACTTTCTTATATTAGTTCCATCAAATGTTGCAGCTTCAAAAAGCATTGTCTTAACATCATCTGTTATCATTGAGTTCTCACCACCCATAATACCAGCAAGACCAATAGCCTTTTCTCCATCACATATAAGAAGTGCTTCTGAATCAAGTGTTCTTTCCTGTCCATCAAGTGTAACGAACTTCTCATTCTCAGCAGCAGTTCTTACAATAATCTTCTTATCAGCGATTGTATCATAATCATAAGCGTGCATTGGCTGACCATATTCTGTCATAACATAGTTAGTAATATCTACTATGTTATTAATAGGTCTGATGCCTGCTGTCATAAGTCTGTGCTGCATCCACTTTGGTGATGGAGCAAGCTTTATATTCTTAACAACTCTTGCTGTATATCTCTTGCAAAGCTGCTTAGCTGCTACTTCAATCTTAATATAGTCATTAACATCTTCGCTATTGCCTGTAGCATTAACAACTGGAGGATTGAATGGCTTTCTGAATGTAGCTGCTGCCTCTCTTGCGATACCAAGGATACTATAGCAGTCTACACGGTTGTTAGTAATCTCATATTCAAATACTGTATCATCAAGTCCAAGATATTCTACAGCACTCTCTCCTACTTTGGCATCATCACCAAATATATAAATACCATTTTCTGCTGCATCTGGATAGAATTCTCTTGATGAACCAAGTTCTTCAATTGAACACATCATTCCATAAGACTCAACGCCTCTTAACTTGCCTTTTTTAATCTTAATTCCACCTTCTGGAAGTGGACTTCCATCGTGTCCGCCAGCCACACGTCCGCCGTCAAGAACAACTGGAACTTTCTGTCCACTTGTTCCTGGTTCAATATTAGGAGCACCTGTAACTATCTGAACAGTTTCATTTCCTACATTCACCTGACATACTACAAGCTTGTCTGCATCTGGATGTCTTTCTACTGAAACAATCTGTCCTACAACAATTTTATCCAGATTTTTATCAAGCTCATTAAAACATTCTACCTTAGTACCTGAAAGAGTCATAGCATCTCTGAATTCCTGATTTGTACACTCTAAACCTGGAACAAGGTCCTTTATCCATTTAATAGATGTATCCATACTTATCCTCCACTTATTATTAATTAGAACTGCTTTAAGAATCTTGTATCATTCTCGTATAACAATCTCATATCATCGATTTCGTATTTAAGAAGGGCAACTCTTTCAAGACCTACGCCAAACGCAAAACCTGTATATTTATCTTTATCAATTCCGCACATTTCAAATACATGTGGGTGAACCATTCCGCAGCCAAGTATTTCAATCCAGCCCTCACCCTTACAAAAACGGCATCCCTTGCCGCCACATTTAAAGCAGCTTACATCCATCTCGGCACTAGGCTCTGTGAATGGGAAATGATGTGGTCTGAACTTAACCTTAGTATCTTCACCGAATAACTCCTTAGCGAATTCTGCAAGTGTTCCCTTAAGGTCAGCAAATGTTATGTTCTCATCAATTACAAGACCTTCAACCTGATGGAAGCAAGGTGAATGGGTTGCATCAACTTCATCTGCTCTGTATACACGTCCAGGTGAAATCATTCTTATTGGAAGTCTGCCTTTTTCCATAACTCTTGCCTGAACAGGTGATGTCTGTGTTCTAAGAACAACTTTATCATTGATATAGAATGTATCCTGTTCATCTTTTGCTGGATGGTTAGCTGGAATATTAAGTGCCTCAAAGTTGTAATAATCATATTCTACCTCTGGACCTTCTACAACTTCGTATCCCATTCCTATAAATATCTTTTCTATTTCTTCACGCGCAAGCATATTAGGATGTTTATGTCCAAGTTCAGCTTTCTTGGCTGGAAGTGTTACATCAATTACCTCTGCCTTCATCTGAAGCTCTCTCTTCTTGGCAGCAAGCTCTTTCTTGGCAGCCTCTAATACTTCTTCAATTGCCTGTCTTGTTTCGTTGACAATCTGTCCAACCTTAGGTCTGTCCTCAGGAGCTACCTCCTTCATACCCTTTAAAACTTCAGTAAGCTCGCCTTTTTTACCAAGAAAAGCAACTCTGATATCATTTAACTTATCAAGAGAATCTGTTGCCTTTATCTGTGACAACGCATTTTCTTTGATTGCATCAAGTCTTTCTTTCATCTTATCCTCCTTCTTGCGCTATTTACACATTGTTAATCATTTCGCAAAAAACCACTCTCAATTGTAACACAATGCTCATATTTCGCAAGTATTATTTTAATTATTCTTATGTCTTTTCTCATAAATCTCAAGAACCTGCATAGCTTCCTTGGCATGCACCTTATTCTTTTTAGTCACATTTTTAATATTATTTCTTGCATCTTCTATTCTTGATTCATTATATTCTATCTGTTCTCTTAACTTCTGGCGTCTTATGGAAAGATTATGTCTTACCTCTACCATTTCTTTAGGATTAAGTATCGCCTTAACTTGTCCTATCCATATATGTGTATCAATTACACCAAGCTGTCTTAATATATCTGTAAGCTCCGCTTCTGCCTCATTAAGATTACTTGTTATCTCAAGTATTTTACGTTGTTCATCTTTCATCTCAACATATGCCTGAAACTTCTGCTCAAGCTCAAATGCACTCTTTACCGCATATTTGCTATATTCATATTCAAGCACATTTACAGCATTTACATACTTTATCTTGTACTTATTAAGAAGTGCTGTTGCTTTATTAAGCTTTACCTCTGTCACATACACTTTTCGTTCTGTTGATTTAAGATAAGCAAACAGACCAAGCGAAAGCGTAAGTGCAAGTATTACAACTGTTATGAACATTCCAATGTGTTCATCATCTGGTGAAGCCGCTGATATAAGAAGAAATATAACAAACACCCCTACAAGAAGTGCCAGCATAAGTACTGAATACTTCTTAATTCTAAGCTGTTTTTTCACAAGGTCATTTGCCTCTATACGATACATTGACCTCTCACCCTTAATCATTCTTACATTCTTTAATACTGTATTGTAATCTTCTTCATCGTGCCTCAGCTTTACAAGTGCCTCTGGAAAATCTTCCTCATAAGATTCCATCATACGGTACACTTTGTTGGAAAGCTTGTTCTCCGGTGATTTAAAAATACGCCTGTCAACCGACAGATTATCAACACGGTCTGCCGCATACATAAGCTTAAGCTTTATATCTTCCGGTGCATTCTCGATTCTTTGTATATCCTCATAATAATCAGTTACACTGTCATATTCTACCTTGGCATTCTCTATATATCTTGAAGCTTCCTCCATAATATCACACTGGCTTTTAACAAAGCTCCCAACCTCTGAGCCTGTAAATCCTGCCGTGTCAACCTCTTCAAGATTATCCTGCGTATTATTGACCGCTCCGCCAAGATTAACCTTATCAACTGTTCTTATAAGCGTCTGTGCCTGTATACTGTTAAGCAGGTGGTCATATTTTTCTTCTTCCTTTAACACATCTGCCTGCTGTTTCTTAGTCTTTTCTGTCAGCCCTCTGGATTCATCAGCAGATGCATCACTGCCAGCCGTCTTATATAATTCTTCTTCCAGATCATCATTATGATTACTGCCAGTATACGAACCCACCTGATAGCTGTGTATCATATCATTAATAGAACGTTTATTTCTAAATCCATTCTCATCTTCATACACAAGCTCCTCAAGGTCTTTTAAATCCTCATCACTGTCATAATTATTTTTTAAGAATTTGAATAATCCCACTTGTCTTATCACCTCGCAGTATATTTATAATAATCCTGTTTCCAATTGGTAAGAATATCATCTAATACTTTATGATACCCTGCCACATCTCCTGCATTTTTATACTTCTCTGTGTCATTAAGCTTTCTAATCTCGTCCTGATAAGCTGCATTATCCATAAGCTGTTCTATCTTTCTTCTTATGATATACTCCTCCTCTGGCACATCTTCATTAATAACACTTCCGTCTTTATCCATAAACCACTTTGCCGCAAGGTAACACTTGTATGAATTCTTATGCTGTCCTATCTCATATGCTTTCATAAAGCTGTATGAAGCCTCATTATATAAGAACATTCTTGCAAGTGCAACACCCATATTATGGTACACACCTGCTAAGAACGCTGCCGGGGCAGCATTGCTGTATTCATCTATAATCTGCTTATAACAGTCAACCGCCTTATAGAAGCACTCATTAGAAAGAAAACTGTCCCCTCTTAATCCAAGTCTTTCATAAGCATTCTGATTATCAAGCGTATTCAGTATTTCGCTTATCTTTTCAATCTGTTCCAAAGAATAATAATCAACTGATTTAAGTATTGTGACAAGCATACTTGCCAACAGCTCATTATTACTTTTCATTATGGTTAATCTCTGGGCAAGTGCTGTATTTCCCACTTCATCCCTAAGAAATGTTATAAGCTCATCATTGATAAAATCATTAGTAAGTATATATATATTATTGTAAATATAATAACACAGTTCTTCTTCTGTATACAATCTGATACCTGACTGCATTATATATAAAGGATTGTCTGCAACCTTCCCCCTGCACAAAATCATTGCACTCATACATCTGCCTCACTTAAATCCAGTTCTTCAACTATAACACTATCCGATGCCTGATATATCTCACCAAAACCAAGGTCTTTTACTGTAACAATACATTTATCCTGTGAAGATGCCTTTACATTCATTGATATTCTTGTTGTCTTTCCTTCCCTGTAAGGAATAGAGCTTATATCAACCTGCTTTTCTATATATTTTCCGTCCGGCCATATAATCTGGAAATTTATAACCGACACATCTTCAATAATAAAATCAATTGTTCTTTCTGCCATATACCAGTTAGTTCCCATTTTGACAATTCTAAACTTCATAGGACGTCCGTGTTCTGATATATCCGTTTCAATATCAGCTTTTATCCTGCCATCTGTAAGAAGGCACACATTACCAAATACCTGTGGAGATATATACTCCAACGCTGCAAAGCACGCACCTCTTACATATAAATTCTGCCCAACAAATGCTTTTCTTCCTGCAACTAATACTTTGGTGAATTCATCTGGAAGCCTGTCCACATCAAATCCCATACCTGTAAGATATACACTTGAAGCCCTGTGCTTCTTAAAATATTCTGTCATATACAAGGTAACGGAATGTGAAGCCTTTTCTATTGTACTTCCTTCAGGCTGGCTTAATGTATGCTCCTGTAATATGTACTGCATATCACCAATCTTATTGCAGTACAATCTGTATACATCAATTCCCGAAGCATTGTAATCCATAAGCACTGTACCATTCTGATAAAGTTCCTTCTTCTGGCTGTACGCATAATATGCAAAGCTTTCTATTCTGCTTATTATCTGGTACTGCTCATTTGCAACACCTGCATTGTACAGCTCCTCCTTTACAATCTCCAGTGTATCTTTGGTAAAATCAGGAACAACAACACATATAGAAGCTACACTGCTGGCATTTTTCTTATTAATAACAGCTTTTATATTCTCTGATAATGTTTTGTCTTTTTCGGTATCTGCTGCCACTGGTGCTTTTAACTCACTGTCATACACACACATCTGTATATTATCCTCAAGCAGCTCCGCTCCTATTATCAAATCTGTATCGTTCATAACTATCTCCATTCTTAGCAGGAATTTAGTCTTACTGCCTCATATTCTCTGGTACAAACAACTGCTTTGTCACATAATCTTCTACTGCATAGCTTTCCATAAGCTTCTTTAATGTAACCATATCCCTTAGCTCCTCGCTTGCAAGACATTCATTAATTGCATCAAATCTGCCCTTATTATCTCCATCATTAAGGTTATCGTACAATATGTTATATTCCTTCGTATTAGTGTCTGTTCCAATTGTATAATTATATATAACCTTGTCGTTATAGAACAATGAAAGTCTGTATGTAAATACTCCGCAGTTATCACATTTCATAACTGCACTTGCATATTCTTTAGCATCATTGACTTTATAATTAATGACAACTTTATTATCAGGATTGCCATAATACTCAATCACTGTAACACCACAGGCATTATACGGTATATTAAGAACACCATTAAAACGTTTATAATAATCATAAATTATCTCTTTTGCACATAATTCATCAAGAATCTTCTGTGCTGTGTCTTTAATATCTGGTTTATTCAATTCTTTTATATTCTCTGATACTTTTTTAAGCCACGCAGCAAGGCATATTACAGGAATACCAATCTTATCTTTGTAACATTCTTTTACAACCGTAAATGTTATGTCACTTACATTTTTTCCTTTAATAAAATATAAAAATGAATTATAAGCTATATATGCTTTGGCTATCAGCTGTGATGCACCTTTATTATAATAATCTGTAAATACCTGTGTAAGCTTATCATAATAATCTTTATCCTGAGTAAACATATACTGTGAGATAACCCTCTCAGAAAGATTTTTAATATTTACGCCAAAATCAGATGCACTCTTCCACAACCTGTACATATCCTTGTCTGAACCATTATAATTATCAACCATATATTCAAGTACCAGCTCATTATACAGATGATTCCTGAACACATATTCACACAATATATCTTTATAGCTTTCCTTATTAACCGAAGCAGTAAGCTCGTGTACTATGAACTTAAACATCTTGCCTGCTGGAACTATTGTATAGCCGTAGCGTTCCATAAGTTCCCTTGCCTCATAATACATTCCGTACTCCAAAAGTATTTCAATAAGCCCCTGTGCCGTATTGATATCAAGACCATCTTTAATAAGGTCACTGTACTCATCATTAAAGGTTTCACCTTCATAATATTCTTTATAATATTCAATAAGCCACGAATTAATAAGTTGTCGGTATTCGTATGTAACTCCTTTAACCATCGCCGCTTTCTTATATATAGATGGTGTATCCGCATTATATATATGCTTCTTTCTGCAATAATCTGCTCTGAATAAAGCTATATATGGCTCTTCAATGTCATATTCATCTAACAATGTTATATCCAGTGGTTCTTCTAATATCTTTTCTATCTCATAATTGACAGTGTTTCTTCTTATAACTCCGTCCGTACAGATAAATGCCATAGAACAGTTAGAGATATAAAGCGGAATATATATATCATTGCCTGTCATCTCATATATTGCAGGCTCTTTCATATAGCCGCATTTTACTATAACAGCTTTTACTTTACTGCAATCAGCAGTTACACGATACATAAATCTTAACTTAACCGCATATTCTGCTGTTTCATTATTGATAAGCTGTGGCTTTAAAAATTGTCTGTAAAGATACATAAGGTCATTATTGATACAGCCGGCCTTTAACTGCTCATAAACATACAGTTCTATCATCTGCTCGTACGAATCATATATATCCTTATAGAATGCTTTATTATAGACAACATTGGCATATAAGAAGGACTTCCATTCATAATTAATACCTGAATCATATGTAAAATACAAAAGGACAATTCTTGGAATTCTCACCTTTATATCTTTCTTTATGCTTGCCATATAAAACTCATATAATCTTGTTATTCTTATGCCTCTAAGAACCGCTTTCTCATAAAATGGAAATGCTTCCTCACCAGCTATTCCTTCCCTTACCATATGTGATATTAATACTTCTAATATGTCATCTTCTTCATATATTGTATAAAGTTTTTTTAATATCTCTATATTATCTTTATTAGTAATTCTTTCATTGGCAATTACAGCCGCTGCCTGCTTTGCAAGCTTTTCTGTAATCATATTGTACTTTATACCAAATGCTATCACCTGAATCTCAAATCTGTTAAACAGCCTTAACAGCTCTGGCTGTGCATTATATATATTAAGTGCCTCTAAATACATAACCGGGCTTATACAGCCATCATTAAAGCAATCCTTTATTCTTATAAGCTTAATGCTCTTGTTATTCTCAGACTGTCCGTCTATATAGAATAATATCCACAAAAGCACCCAGCTGTCATATCCGTGTTCATAACACTCTGTAACTATCTGGGCTACATCTGATGTATATCCTGCATCTTTTCTTTCAAGCGTACTTACATAAAGGTAAAGACTGTATAACTCAATATGATTATCAACATCGCTTAATACCCTGTCCTTAATGTTCTCAAGAATTCTGCTTCCATTGTAATCATCACCTGATATAAAATTAACACCAGCCTGCAATACGTCAAATATTATGTCCGATTTCTTCAATCCACGAACTCTGTCAAGAACTTTATTAGTGTTAATAACCCATTCCTGCTTGGTTATGCGTTTCATTCTGAACTGGAGATATTCTGCTGTAAGCCTGCTCTTTGCAGTTCTTATCTCTCTGTGTTCATCAAAGCCGCTGTCATTAACAATCTCTTTTCCATTTATTGTAATCTCTATTACTTCCTGATGACTGTAAGAGCTTATTATAATATACGCATAGTTATTGCCTGCATGAAGAAGCTTATCATCTATTATATAATCCAGCTCATATACATCACCTATGAAATCATCAGAAGTTATTATTCCTCTTTTCATCTTAATAAATGGTGCTTCACACTGTACGTCAAGCTTTATATAGCCCCAGCCGTTCTTTTCTATAATTATGCTGTCCTTTTCGTTAGCACCATCTATATTATAATCTCTTATATTATTATCAACACTGAAAGTAAGAGCAGACTTTTTCTTAATTGCTATTAAGAACTCCTCCATTGACTCATATACATTTTCTCTGTCATACAGGACATCGTAAAGATTATTTAATACATCATCACCCTGTAAGAATATTTTTTTGAATTTATCGGATCTGTATAAGCTTACTGCTTCTTCTTTATTAACCTGCACAAGATTAGTAAAATGGAACAGGTTATCCGCTTTTCCAAGGCTTGTATCTACTGTTTCTTTAACTGCTGTAAAGCTGTATAATACCTCTTTCTCTCCAGCATTAGTAACAAGCGTGAACTCTCCTTCTATGCTGTCCCCCTCTGAAAGTCCCCTTGCATCTATAACGTATTTAATATAACTGTCTTTTCCCGCAAATGACGGTGTAAGCACTGTCACCTTGGCATTATCAGAGTATACTACCCCCTTAATTACATCTTGCGCCTGTATATGAAATTCTGCATTATGTATTGTGTCACAGATAACATCTTCTATAATAACATCATCAGGTTGTATTATATCTGGAATGTCATATCTGAACTTTCCTCTTGAAAGTCTGTTAATATACTCTCTCATCAGTTCTACGTCTCCGAATTAATCTTTTTTAAATGTGTCTTTATCTGCTTCTCATAGCCATTATCTGTTGGTTCATAGAACTTTACGTCCTCAAGTCCATCAGGTAAATACTGTTGCTTCACATAGTGGTTAGGATAATCGTGTGCATATTTATAACCTATGCCGTGTCCTAACTTTGAAGCACTCTTATAATGTGCATCCTGCAAATGTGCCGGCACAGGTGCTGTCTTGGTTGTCTTAACAAGTTCCATAGCCTTGTCAACTGCCATATAACAAGAGTTGCTCTTAGGTGCACAGGCAACATATAACGCCGCCTGTGAAAGAATTATCCTTGCCTCCGGCATACCTATCCTCTCAACTGCAAGTGCTGCATTCGTAGCAACAACTAATGCGTAAGGGTCTGCATTGCCTACATCTTCACTTGCACATATCATTATTCTTCTTGCAATAAACTTTATATCTTCACCTGCATATAACATCTTTGCCAGATAATAACTTACTGCATCAGGGTCAGACCCCCTCATACTTTTAATAAATGCTGATATGGTATCATAATGATTATCACCCGTCTTATCATATCGGACAGCCCTTTTTTGTATACACTGTTCTGCTGTCTTTAAATCTATATGTATAAGTCCGTCATCTGACCTGTCAGTTGTAAGTATTCCAAGTTCTATCGCATTAAGTGCACTTCTTGCATCGCCATTTGCTATATCAGCAAGAAACTCCAAAGCCTCATCATCTATGTCAGCCTTGTAGCTTCCCATACCTCTTTCTTTATCGTATACAGCTCTCTTTAGTATCTCTTTGATATCTTCCTTTGACAATGGCTTTAACTCAAATATTATAGACCTTGAAATCAAGGCTCCATTAACCTCAAAATATGGATTTTCTGTTGTTGCACCAACAAGCACAATAGTTCCGTCTTCCACGAATGGCAGAAGATAATCCTGCTGCCCCTTATTAAACCTATGTATCTCATCTACAAAAAGTATTGTCTTCTTACCATACATTCCAAGATTATTTTTCGCCCTCTCTACAACATCTTCCATCTCTTTCTTACCTGCTACTGTAGCATTAATCTGACAGAAATCCGCACTTGTCGTATTGGCAATAACCTTGGCTAATGTAGTCTTTCCAGTTCCAGGAGGTCCATAAAATATAATAGAGCTTAATTTATCCGCCTTTATAGCCCTGTATAAAAGCTTATCCTTACCAACAATATGCTGTTGTCCTACAACTTCTTCCAAAGTTCTTGGTCTTAATCTCATCGCAAGAGGAGAATCATTCTCCTGATTAGTCTTTCGCATATAATCAAATAAATCCATAATTGTGTCCTTGTGATTCCCTTAATGAATATTATTTAATAATATAGCATATTATACGGCAAATGGCACTACTTTAATTAAAGTAAGCTTTTAAATATTTTCTTAACCGTGTCCATAAAGCCTGCTGTATCAACATTTTCGCAGCTTATTATCTTAACACTTCCAATATAAGCCTCATTGTAATAATATTTAATAGTGCCTACCTCATCACCCTCTTTTAATGGAGCTTTAATATTATCATTAATTATGCACTCCCGTCTTATATCATCATTGTTATATTTATTAATGAACATATATGAATAGTCTTTTTCCTTTGTTATCCTAATCTTATCCTGCCTGCCAGATGAGATTTTAATACTCTCTGTATCAAGCGGTTCTTCATCTTTATATATACTGCACACACTAAAACCATAATTAAGAAGCGTTATCGCATCACTGAATCGTATCTTGCTTGTCGGTGCCGCCATAACAACTGCTATAAGATCTATTCCGTCTTTATTGGCTGTTCCTGAAAGGCAGCAGCCTGCCTTGTTCGTTGAACCTGTCTTTAAGCCTGTGGCATAGGCATACTGTTTCATAAGCTTATTAGTATTGGTAAGCACGAAATCCTTCTCGCCTTTTCTTGTAATGTGTGTTATGCTTTCCATCCATATACTGCTGAATTCTTTTATCTGTGGGTGGTTATTAATAAGCTCCCGGCTCATAACCGCTACATCTCTCGCACTTGATGTATGTCCGTCTACATCAAGTCCACAGCAGTTAATAAAATGTGTGTTGCTCATTCCTAGTTCACGGGCTTTCTCATTCATTTTATCAACAAATACATTCTCTGCCCCGCTTATGTGTTCTGCCATTGCAACACAAGCATCATTAGCACTTGCCACCGCTATACACTTAATCATAGTCCTGACACTCTGTATCTCTCCCGGCTCAAGGAACACCTGGCTTCCGCCCATTGAAGCCGCATATTCCGACACAGTTACCGGGTCTTCCATATTAATGCTTCCGTCCTCTATTGCCTCAAATATAAGTATAAGCGTCATTATCTTTGTTATGCTTGCAGGTGCAAGAACTGTATCGGCATCCTTTTCATATATTACCTGTCCTGTCGCCGCCTCCATAAGTATCGCAGAAGGTGTATCTATGTCTGGTCCTGATACTTCCTCTGCACAGCAAAAAACAGGTACAATAACAGCCGTAGTAATTAACATAATTATGGCTGTTATTATACCTGTAATTCTTTTTATATGTCCTGTTCTGTCCTTATGTCCTGCTTTATCTGAATATTCTGCTAACACTTTCATATATCCGGACATAATAATAACCTCTTATAACATTTGTTATTATATATGTCCTTATATACCCTATTATACCTTAAAGTCTTAGAATAATGCTGTAATATCTGTTCCATTAATATACAATTGTTTTAATGTGTTCCAATCCACAGCCTGTCCACTGTTCCTATCTGGCTCTTTGAACCACCCTTTAAATCGCAAGAATATAATGTCTTATCAGAACCATAATAATACAATCTCTTTCTGTAAAGACTTGTATCAGATGTATTAACTGTATCTGTAACATTTCCCATAAGCACTTTCTTAGCTGATGGTGTCTTTAAATAATACTGTCCGTCATTATCTATATAAGTAATAGACTCTTTTGTATTATTAATAAGCGATAAGCTTCCGTCCTTCACATTCTCTGCAATAACAGTCTTATCACCCTTTAATGCATTGATAAGCTTTGCCTCTGAATTAATGTAGACAAGTTCACCCGAGGCTTTTAAGAATACTATACTCTGCATATTTCCTATGCTGTCAAGTTCTTTCTTATCTGACACCATTCCGTCTTTATACTTTGCATATGACACTTTTTTATTGCCTACCCAGTATATGTAATCATTCTTACTGTCAATAATATATGTCATATTAGCACCATCAATGCCATCAAGCTGCTGTGCCAAGCCATTCTTAACACTAACAATATAATTATTGTCCTGTGAATTATATATATATTCATCAGCCTTGTCAGATGTATTCAGATGTCCTGCACCTTTAGTGTACACACCATCTGTATCACTTAATGGATATATATTATCCACATTATCTGCCACATATGTCTGCTTCTTATTGCTATAATTGTACTGATATAGCCTGTTATCGCCGTCAAGTATTATAATTGTATCGCTGTCACTGTATACATATGCCTGCGTAAGACTGGCTTCTATTGTATCAGTCTTTCCTATAAGACTTCCTGAACTTTTATCATTGGTAATCTCTGCCATAGACAGCTTAAGTCCACCTGTCTTTCCTGTGTCATTGATAGTTTCTGTTTCTTTGTAAATAATTGTGCCTTTATCTGAAATATAATATATCTCGTGTGCATATATATTATTTACAACTTCCACACTTCCATCCTGTGACCATACATATAATGAATATAATTCATCTTCATCATTATACACATCTGCCGCATAATACTTGCCGTCCGGACTTGCCGCACTTGAAACCACACTGTCCTTAGATATATTTTCCGGCCATTCCGGTGTATAAAATGTAACCTCATCAAGACCAAATAATGCATCCTTAACATCACATATATACTGGCTTTCAAGTGAAGATACATCATATATGCGGCTTCCATCACTCATATATATATGTGAATTCTTCCTTAACAAAACAGCCATAATTAATGAAATAGCAGCTATCGCCACTATAACAATGGCGACAGCTACTCCTGCTTTCTTATATGAATGTTTTGTCTGTGGTCTTATCCTGCTATCTATCTTAATATTATTATCTGCCTTAACATTATTATCCGTCTTAGCATTATTATTTTTTCTGGTCTTAGCCTTTTCCTGCTGGGCTTTTCCTTTAGCTTTACTGGCAAGCTTTTCACTGCCAGCCTTTAACTTATCAGCCACATCATTAAAATCAACTTTAGTTATATCAAAGACACCTTCATCATAATTCTTTACCTTATTCGAACGCTTCTTTGCACGCTTTCCCTGCTGTATTGTCTTGCCATCTTTATCAGATTGTTCTGATTCACCAGACAAAACATTGCCAGCTTCTTCTGCACTGTCTAAGACCTTCTGTGTCTCTTTTCTTGCAAGACTTTCTTCATATGCTTTACGTCTAGCCATATAGTCACTGCTGTTAATCTTAATTACAGGTCCATTACATCTGGGACACTCATTGCCCTCATATTCTGTTCCACATTTAACACATTTCATAAATTAATACCTATATTAAAATGTAAACTTGTCTTCAAAATATGCCTTAAGATCAGAAATCTTAACTCTTTCCTGCTGCATAGTATCTCTATCTCTTACTGTTACAGCATTATCTTCTTCTGATTCAAAGTCATATGTTATGCAGAATGGAGTACCAATCTCATCCTGTCTTCTGTATCTCTTACCGATATTACCCCTGTCATCAAATTCACAGTTGTAATACTTAGAAAGTTCTGCATATACCTTCTCTGCACCTTCATTAAGCTTCTTAGAAAGTGGAAGGATACCAACCTTGACTGGTGCTAATGCTGGATGGAAATGAAGAACTGTTCTTACATCTCCTCCTTCAAGTTCTTCCTCATCATAAGCTGCACAGAGGAATGCAAGTGTCACTCTGTCCGCACCAAGTGATGGTTCAATAACATATGGAATATACTTTTCCTTAGCTTCGTCATCAAAGTATGACATATCCTCGCCAGATACTGTCTGGTGCTGTGTAAGGTCATAATCTGTTCTGTCAGCAATACCCCATAATTCACCCCAGCCAAATGGGAATAAGAACTCAATATCTGTTGTTCCCTTAGAATAGAAGCAGAGTTCTTCTGGTGAATGATCTCTTGCTCTCATCTCATCATCTTTAATTCCAAGTGCCTTAAGCCAGTCTATGCAGTACTGTCTCCAGTAATTGAACCATTCAAGGTCTGTTCCAGGCTTGCAGAAGAACTCTAATTCCATCTGCTCGAATTCTCTTGTTCTGAATGTAAAGTTACCAGGTGTAATCTCGTTACGGAATGACTTACCGATCTGTCCAATACCAAATGGCACTTTCTTTCTTGATGTTCTCTGTACATTCTTAAAGTTAACAAATATACCCTGAGCTGTTTCTGGTCTTAAATATACTGTATTCTTAGCATCTTCAGTTACACCCTGAAATGTCTTGAACATAAGGTTGAACTGTCTTATATCTGTAAAGTTGTGCTTGCCACAAGTTGGGCAGCATATATTCTTCTCATCAATAAAGTTCTTCATCTGTTCCTGTGACCATGCATCAACTGAACCTTCTATCTCATAGTTATTCTCATCTGCCCAGTCTTCAATAAGCTTATCAGCTCTGAATCTTTCGTGGCAGTCTTTACAATCCATAAGAGGATCAGAGAAACCGCCAAGATGTCCTGAAGCAACCCAAGTCTGTGGATTCATAAGTATTGCACAGTCAACACCTACATTGTATGGGCTTTCCTGTACGAACTTCTGCCACCAGGCCTTCTTAACGTTATTCTTAAGCTCAACACCAAGGTTACCGTAATCCCATGTATTAGCAAGTCCACCATAGATTTCTGAACCCGGATACACGAATCCTCTTGCCTTTGCTAAAGCTACTATCTTTTCCATTGTCTTTTCCATATCAATAATCCTCCTAAAGATACAGATGCCATCTATTGATAAGGTGATAATGTACTTAACACATATACACCATAATATTTCGCATCTTCACAATAATCTTTTTAATTCTATAACATTCCTTGTATAATTTCAACTGTGAATATCGTGTAATTATGACTCCCAGGGACGTATTCTATAAGAAGCACCTATCTTATCGCATATTATCCGGCACTGTGCTTCTTCCTCGTGTGATATAGTTGTGTCAACCGTTGTCATAACAACATTAAGCCCATTGGCGACGCATTTCTTCGCAAAATCTATCATCTCATCAAATGTCTTATCACCGAATTTACTTCTTACAAGCTTGTTATACTCATCCTTATCAGGATTGTTAAGACTTATTGATACAGTATCTATAAGACCGGCCATTTCTTTTGTTATATCTCTTTCATTGATAAGGTTGCCTGCTCCATTAGTATTGATTCTGATTGGCTTATTATTGTAAGTCTTTTTAATAAATGCTGCTACCTCTCTTACCTTATCCCAGCTTTCTGTAGGCTCACCAAAACCACAGAATACTACTTCACCAAAATCATCAAGATTCCATTTGGCGAATTCATCTATAACTTCACTTACAAGAGGTTCTCTTTCAAGCCATAATCTGTCCGACTCGCCAATTCTATCCATAGTCTGTCTAAGACAAAATGTACAGGCAAATGGACATTTATTAGTCATATTAACATAAAGATTATTATGTACTTTATATAATATCTCCATAATTGTTCTCTCTTTCTTTTATTAAATCATCTAACATTAACATTCTTCTAATTATCTCTCATTATTATCAAACGTCTTAAATATCAAGATATTTTAATATCTTGATATTTTATCATCTTAATATTCTAATATCTTATCCATTAATCATCTTAATGTTGTAAGCAGCTCCTCAAAGCACACTCCGTCAGTAACTGGTATCTCTAATTCTATTGATTTCATTATACATTTCTTTATGAACTGTGAAGCCTTTCTTACTGATTCGTGGAAATTAACTTTATTAACTGCATCTGCTGCAATTATCGCCGTAAATATATCACCGGTTCCAGACCTCTGTGTTCCAACCTTAGTTGTCTTAATCTCATATCCGCCACAGCCGTCCTCATAACAATAGTTAGCAATATATGTACCTCTGACAATTCCTGTTATAACTATCTTTGAAGGTCCCATATCTGATAACTGCTTAGCGATTATCTCAAGCTCTTCATTACCGTACTCTGCATTATATTCCCTGCCTGTTAATATACAGGCTTCTGTAAGATTAGGTGTAAGAATATTGGCATAACTTACAAGCTTTTTCATCTCTTCGCAGGTTTCTTTAGTATATGTAGCATACAGATTACCGTAATCACCCATAACAGGGTCAACAACAACTATATTATCAGGTGTCTTAAATATGTCAAAGAAATATCTGACTATCTCAATCTGTTTATGCGAACCTAGAAAACCTGTACATATTCCATCGAATTTAAGATTAAGCTTCTCCCACTCCTTTATATAAGCCGGCATACTTTCTGTAAAGTCTTCAAAATAAAAGCTTTCAAAACCTGTATGATTAGACAATATTGATGTTGGCAGTGGGCAACACTGCACTTTAAGAGCTGATATAATCGGAAGCTCTACAGCTATAGAACATCTTCCAAAACCTGAGTAATCATTAATAGCAGCTATCTTTTTCTGGTTATTATGACTCATAAATCTTCCTTCCTATCATATATTTAACTTTAATCAGTAATATCTTAACCAATATATTATTAAAATTAATATCTTCTTAAAACCTATATACTCTTAACCAATATCAAGCATTTCTTTGGATTTGAAATGTTTATCAAATGTGATAAATTCTATTCTATTCACCACCTTTTTAAGTTCCTTTAGCACATCAGCTTTTACAACGAAGTTAAACAGCTTTGTAAGTGGTGCTGTAATAATATACTGTAATGTATACAAGGTTGAAGATTGAAGCACTATTCCGTCACCCGACGAGGCAGCACACTCCACGCAGTACATTCCATTTTCCTTATATGAATATAACTGTAACTCCTTCTCACTTCCGCAGCCTGCACAGCTAAAGAAATCCGGACACTCTCCATTAACGGCTATCAGCCGTATCTCATATATATATCTTACAAGTTCATTGGGTAATGATTTATTAACCAGTGCCTTAAATGCAACATATAAAAGATTAATCATATCTGCGGCATCAAGATTTTCCCTGCCATAATATTCTGCCAGCTCCGCAAAATAATATCCGTACAGCACACCATCAAGATCGCTTACAAGCTCCTCAAAATAATTCGTAACATTGGCTTTCTGTATTGTGTAAGAGTCCCTGCCCCTGTACACCTCGAATGTTCCAAATATAAATGGTCTTGTAACTCCTATAAGGTGGCTGTTAGGACGTCTTGCTCCTTTGGCAAATGCCGCTATCTTACCAAGCTCCCTGCTGAGTATGACAACACGTCTGTCATAATCTCCAACAGGCATACTCGACAATATAAATCCTGTGACAGAAACTACATCAGCCACCCTGCCACCTCCGGATTAATTCTGTGTCTTGTTATCTTTCTTATCATAGCCAAAATTCTTTATAAGAATGTCGCTGTCTCTCCATTCCTTCTTAACCTTCACCCAGAGTTTAAGATTAACCTTGTTGCCAAGTTGCTTTTCTATCTCATACCTGGCATTAGTTCCTATCTTTTTAAGCATTTCACCACCCTTGCCGATGATAATACCCTTATGTGAATCTCTTTCACATATTATTGTTGCATCTATATCTGTAATCTTGCCTTTAGATGACTTTCTGTCTTTAAATGTATCTATAACAACAGCTATTCCGTGTGGAATTTCTTCATTGAGGGCATGAAGTGCTTTCTCTCTTATAAGCTCTGCAACAATCTGTCTTAATGGCTGGTCTGTAACAGTATCTTCATCATAGAACATAGGTCCGTAAGTAAGATATTTGAATATTGTTGTTACAAGGTCATCAACATTACTGCCATTTCTTGCTGATACTGGAATTATCTCATCAAATTCAAGCTCTTTATTGTAGCAGTCGATTACAGGAAGTATCTCCTCTTTCTTTACTGTATCAACCTTGTTGATTACTAATATCTTAGGTGCATTTACCTTTTTTAACTTCTCTATAATATGCTGCTCACCTGCTCCGATATACGTTGTTGGTTCTACTATAAAGCACACAACATCAACTTCATTAATAGTCTTCTCAGCAGCTCCTACCATATATTCACCAAGCTTATTCTTAGCCTTATGGATACCCGGCGTATCAACAAATACAATCTGTCCTCTCTCATCTGTATACACTGTCTGTATCCTGTTTCTTGTTGTCTGTGGCTTATTAGATGTTATCGCAATCTTCTGCCCTATAATATTATTCATAAGTGTAGACTTGCCAACATTAGGTCTTCCAATAAATGTTACAAATCCCGATTTCACATTGTCGTTGCCAGAAGCAGCACCGCCGCTTATTCCACTGGCTTTAAGCATTTCATCTAAATTCATCGTATTCTCCTTATATATCCAATATCATTTATCCGATAAGAGGCTTTATTTCATCAAATAAATCTGCTGCCTCATTAATCTGCTTCTGGTTACCTACTACGCATAAATAATTCTGCCCAACTGCTGATTCTATAAGTGGAGCAAGTTCTCTTATACTCTCAACTGTCGCATCAAGAACTTCTTCCCTGTCTTTTCTTAACATATCTTCTGTGCAATTGCACATATAATGTGTAAATGACCTGCTGCCAATAGCTGATGGTGTAAGAGGTGCATCTATCTCTCCAATGGTTCCTATTATGAACTTAACCATATCTCTTCTGCTGACATTAAAATTCCTTATATAATCAGCCGCACCCTCGTATATATCGTTAGTCTTTTCAAGATTAGGATCCCTGTAAGATACCATATAGAAATCACCATTTCTTGATGAACCACTCATGCAGCCGTAAGCTCCACCTTTAACCCTTACATTAATCCAGAGATAATCATAAGAGAATATAACCTTTAACACTTTAAGTGCTCCTGTATACTTATATCCGTCTTTTACGAAATTACCACATCTTGCAACATACTGTACCTGTGATGCTGATGTGTATCCAGTCTTTACATTAACCGGTATAAAGCTTCTTACTGCTGTATTATAATGTTCATCTTTGATATTACAGCTCTTGGCTGACAATGCCTTGACAAAGCAGTCATAACCCTCATCGTCTGCTGTAAGGCTTACTATAACATTATCCTTATTGAATATATATCCAACAAGCTTATTAAGCTTATCCACTATCTGTGTCTTATTCTGCTCAAATTCTTCATCAAGCTTCTTAATGAACTCATAATATTTGTAACCCCTTAATATATCTGAGTAATAAGCCGACTCTGAGAACTGTGCACAGCACTCTAACATAGCAATTGAATGACCCTGCCCCATAAGAGAAGCTTCTAGTCTTGATTTAATTCTTGCAATTATCTCCTTTAATCTCTTATAGTCATCAAATCTGGTATTATACATAATCTCTTCCATCATACCAAGAACAAATGGAACTTTCTCATATAATGCCTTACTCTTAACCTCATATACAATTGTATTCTTACTAAAATCAACCTTATCGCTATATAGAGCTGTTCCTGTTGCAAGACCACCGCAGTTAATATTAATCTCGTTAGTAAGCTCTGGATAAGTATAATTCTTAGTATCCATAAGACTTAATGTTGAGCCTAACAAGCCCATATATGGTATAAGTTCATCTGGAACACACTTAGTGTCAAATGACATATTAATATATGCAATCTTATTAGTAAATATATTATGGTGTACTATCTTAATTCCATCAACACTCTTAACATCATTATAATCCTTAGCAGGCTCTCTTTTAATGTCTGACAGCTCAAGCATTGGTATCTTTTCAAGATCTTCCTGACTTGATGGAGTATCCTGATATTCCTTTAACTCCTTTGTCTTTTTAACAAGCTCTTCTAATTCGTCATTAGTCAATGTGCTCTTATACTCTGCAAGCTTGTCCGCTTCCTTCTGTTCCTTTTTCTTCTCAAGTCCATATTCAGGCACAAGGCTTATAATTGACTTGTGGTTATTATCAAGAAGATATTCTTTTATAAGCTTCTCAAAATATCCATTTCTGGCATTCTTCTTTAACTCATCAAATGTATCTCCCGCCTCTATATGGATAAATGGCTTTGTTTCATCATATAACCAGCTATCCATCATAGTAAGATAATACATAAGTCCCTTTGGATATGGACCATAATCTGCTTCTCTGTATTTGAATTCGTAATAATTAATTCCAGCTTCTATTGTTCTTTCATTAATTCCGTCCTTAACAAGCTTTTCTAATGTGTCATTGATAACTGATACAAATCTGTCCTGCTCCTTAGAATTAGAATTCTTGGCAACTATTGAATATACAGGCTGGTAAAGTGATGTCTCATAACTTGAATATACATCAGTGCTTATACCTGCATCTAAAAGTGCCTGCTTAACAGGTGCTCCCGGTGTCATAACAAGTGCATAATCAAGTATCTGGAATGCAAGATAAAGCTTGGCATCAACAGAAGTTCCAATAACTGCATTATATGAAAGATAAGTATTATCCTCTAATGACTCATCTTCTGTTATGGCATAAGGCTTTGTTTCATATACAGGCTTGTCAAATGCTGCCTGTCTTTCTATATTGGCATGAATATCAACATCTGATACATCAAAGTCTGATAGATATTCCCTGTCAAGATATTCAAGTCTTTCATTAACGTCCATATCGCCATAGATATATATATAGCTGTTAGATGGGTGATAATATTCCTCGTGGTACTTAAGGAAATCTTCATACTTAAGTGTAGGTATAACCTCAGGGTCACCGCCCGATTCATTCTTGTATACAGTATCTGGGAATAATGATACAAATGTATATCTTGAAAGCACGTCATCTGGTGATGAAAATGCCCCCTTCATCTCATTAAATACAACGCCATTATACTTGATATCATCATCTGCATTATCAAGTTCATAATGCCAGCCTTCCTGCATAAATATCTCTGGCTTTTCATACATTGCAGGATAGAACACTGCATCCATATATACATCCATAATATTCTTAAAGTCAGTATCATTACAGCTTGCCACTGGATATACTGTCTTGTCTGGATAAGTCATAGCATTAAGAAATGTATTAAGTGAACCCTTGCACAATTCAACAAATGGATCTTTAACAGGATATTTTCTTGAACCACACAATGTTGAATGTTCAATTATATGCTGCATTCCTGTATCGTTAAAAGGTGGTGTCTTAAAACCTATTGAAAATACCTTATTATTATCATCATTAGATATAACGACAACCCTCGCTCCTGATTTCTTATGTCTTAATATAATACCTGCTGAATTAAGATCTTTTAATTCTTCTTCAAGGACAATATCATATCTTGCATTACTGCCACTTATTATGTCTGATTTATTCAATTCTTCTATCTTCTTTTTAACGTCAAAACTCATCTGATAACCTCATCTAATCAATAAAATCAATATTCTTATATATTGTACCATACCTTGCCAATATTGTAATCTATTTATATAATTTTTATAACCAGCAATTATTTATAACTTGATAAAATCTTATGGCATAATTTTCATTTTTAAAATACTTGCCAAATACCAAGTTTATTGTATAATTAATTGTTTGCATATAAACATATTATAATATAAGCTGTCCCACTTATTCTTTAACATATATTATATGCAGCTAAATTACAAATTATATTTAATGCACTATGCGAAAGCGTTAGTGCTGGAATGGAGGTTATATGGAAAAAATATGGATTACCGGTGCCAAAGGCCACGTTGGTACTGCACTTTCTGCTCTCTTAGACTGCCGTGAGTATGAAATATTCCCTACTGATGTTGACGAAGTCGATGTTACAGACCTTGAAGCTGTCAACAATTATGCAAGAGTTAATCGTCCTGATATCATTATCAACTGCGTTGGTTACAGTGATGTTGCAGGCTGCGAAACTAATCCTGACAAAGCATTTGCGGTAAATGCTGTAGGAACACGAAACCTTGCTGTTATGGCACAGTCTATCGGTGCAAAGCTAATTCACATATCTACAGATGATATATTCTCTGGTACAGAGGATCATTCTTATAATGAATTTGATACACCTAATCCTAGAAATATATATGGTAAAAGTAAGCTTGCCGGCGAAGCTTATATACAGTCTTTCTGTTCGCGTTATGTGATACTAAGAAGCAGCTGGGTATATGGAATAGGACAGGATTTCCTTAACACTGTACTTTCAGCAGTTAAAGATCCTTCTGTAAATGAACTCACTGTATCTGAATATGAATATGCGTGTCCTACAAGTGCTTCTGAGCTAGCCAGAATTATTGAATATTTCATTAAAAATGAGTGTCTTGGAATATACCATGCTGTATGTCAGGGCTCTTGCAGCCGTCTTGAATATGCCAAGACTATTCTTGAATATGCCAATGCAACAGACAAGTTAAAACTTGTTCCTGCCAACAATAATAAACCAGTATATTCAGTTCTTGATAATATGATGTTAAGACTTGAACACATTGAACAGCCTAAGAACTGGAAAGATGCGCTTAAAGAATATATTAATTTATCAGGAGGCTGCTAAAGAATGGAAAAATCTTTAAAAAACACAAAAAAGCCTATGGGGCTTTCTACTAAGATATTCATAGCACTTATAGCCGGTGCAATAAGTGGTGTTTTAATCCACTATTTTATGCCAGCAGGCTATATCCGTGATTCAGTTATCGTTGAGGGTGTCCTCTATGTAATTGGACAAGGTTTTATCCGCCTTATGCAGATGCTTGTAGTTCCACTTGTATTCTGCTCACTTATATGCGGAAGTATGGCTATCGGTGATACTAAGACACTTGGTAAAGTAGGTATTAAAACTATTCTTTTCTATCTTCTTACTACTGCTGTTGCTGTATCAGTTGCATTATCAGTTGCTATGCTCATCAATCCCGGTATTGGCGTTACAATTGAAAATGTATCTACAAGCAGTGTAACTATCACTGAGAAACAACCGCTTACACAAACACTTCTTAACATAATACCTAAGAATCCTGTTGAATCACTTGCAACTGCTGATATGCTTCCAATTATCGTATTTGCATTATTCGTAGGTATTCTTTTAGCGAAAATGGGTAATAAGGCATCAACTGTAGCTAAATTTTTCAGTCAGTTCAATGACCTTATGATGGAAATGACTATGGCAGTTATGAAGGCAGCTCCTATCGGTGTATTCTGCCTTATCGCAAGAACATTTGCTAATATTGGTTTTGACGCATTTGTTCCAATGCTTAAATATATGGGCTGCGTAATACTCGCACTTGCTATCCAGTGCTTCGTAGTATACCAGTTACTTTTATTTCTCTTTACAAGACTTAATCCATTTAAGTTTCTAAAGAAGTTCTTCCCAGTTATGAACTTCGCATTTACAACAGCTACATCAAATGCAACAATTCCGCTTTCAATCAACACACTTGATAAAAAGCTTGGTGTAAGCAAGAAAATATCATCTTTCACAATACCACTTGGTGCTACCGTTAATATGGACGGTACATCAATTATGCAGGGTGTTGCCGTAATATTCGTAGCACAGATATTTGGAATTACACTTTCTCCATCTGACCTTGTTACAGTAATTATAACAGCTACACTTGCTTCAATCGGAACAAGTGGTGTGCCATCTGTAGGTCTTATAACACTTGCAATGGTATTCCAGAGCGTAGGTGTTCCAACAGAAGGTATTGCCCTTATTATGGGTATTGACCGAATTCTTGATATGTTAAGAACAGCCGTTAATATCACTGGTGATGCTGTATGTACAACTATCGTTGCTAATCAGGAAGGCCTTGTCAATAAAGAAACCTTTAATTCTGATGTTACTGTAGATAACTAATTATCAATAAATATTTATTAATATTATGAGCAAAAGGGCTTCATATACCTGTCACACAGATATATGAAGCCCTTTTAAATAATATTATTCAATTGTCATCTTAGCGATAATCTGAATTATGTAGCCTGAACTAATTACTTAGAACGGATTTCCTTAACTAAAGCAACTGCCTCAGCTGTCATATCCTTAATCTTATCGAATTCTCCAGCCTTGATTAAGTCACCCTTAACCATCCAAGAACCACCACAGCAGAAGATCTTATCGCAAGATAAGAATTCTTCAAGGTTAGATGTATTGATACCACCTGTAGGCATAATTCTTACTGTTGTGTAAGCTGCACACATAGCCTTAATCATCTTAATTCCGCCTGCTGCTGTAGCTGGGAAGAATTTAACTCTTGTAAGACCTCTCTTAACTGCCTGAGCAAGTTCAGATGGTGTTACGATACCTGGCATTACAGGAATATTCTTAGAGATACAGTAATCAACGATTTCTGGATCAAAACCTGGGCTTACGATAACTGAAGCACCAGCTGCTACAGCTCTGTCAACCTGCTCTGTTGTAAGTACTGTACCTGCTGCAAGTACCATATCTGGATATGCTTCGTGCATAAGACGGATAGATTCCTCTGCTGCTTCTGTACGGAATGTAACTTCTGCACATGGAAGACCACCTTCTACTAATGCCTTAGCTAATGGAAGTGCGTCCTTTGTATCATTCAATACTACTACTGGAATTACTCCAAGTTCTTCAAACTTATCTGCTATATTACTCATTATAATAATAGCCCCTTTCTTTTAATTATTCGACTGATACTTCTCAGTGTCTTTGATTATATCATAATTCTTTAAAAACGACAATGAAATGATATATTTCGTTTGTATTTTTATAAGAACTTTATGCATTTATTTAAAGAAGCCCTTCTTCTTTGGATGTTTGTGTTCCTCTCCTGTAAGTGTCTTATCATATTCCATAAGTGCTTCTTTCTGTTCATTATTAAGCTTTGTAGGAATATCAACAATAAGTGTAATATAATGATCTCCTCTTGTCTGAGGATTTCTTAATGTTGGCATACCTTTGCCTCTGAGCCTTACTCTTGTACCTGAAGCTGTTCCCGGCTTAACTTCATATATAACTTCACCATCAACAGTCTTTACCTTGACTTCTCCGCCAAGAACTGCTGTAGGATAGCTTATTACAACATCTGAGAAAATGTTATAGCCATCTCTCTCAAATGCTGGATCTGCTGATATCATTACAGCTACTAATAAATCGCCTCTTGGGCCGCCATTAGTACCTGGCTCGCCCTTGCCCTGAATACGGACACACTGTCCATTATCAATACCAGCAGGTATATTAACTTCAATTGTCTTCTTGCTGCTTATATAACCTGTTCCATAGCAGTCTGGACACTTTTCTTTAACAATCTTACCTGTTCCGTGACAGTCTGGGCAAGGCTGTACACTTCTCATCATTCCAAGGAATGACTGCTGTGTTACTGTTACCTGTCCACGTCCGCCACATTTCTTACAAGTTTCAGGACTTGTTCCCGGCTTTGCACCTGTTCCGTGACACTTAGAACATTCGTCCTTAAGTGTTACATCTATCTTCTTCTTAGTTCCTGTAACTGACTCTGCAAATGTAATTCTTACATTAACCCTTATATCTGCACCACGTCTTGGTCCGTTGCTGTTACGTCTGCTGCTTGAACCTCCTCCGAACATGCCACCGAATATATCACCAAATATATCGCCCATATCACCGAAGTCAAAATCAAAGCCGCCACCGCCAGCTCCACCTGCACCGCCTTCAAATGCTGCGTGTCCGAACTGGTCATACTGTCTTCTCTTATCTGCATCACTAAGAACTGCATATGCTTCTGATGCTTCCTTAAACTTAGCCTCAGCCTCTTTATCTCCCGGATTCATATCAGGGTGATACTTCTTAGCTAACTGTCTATATGCTCTTTTAATTGCTGCATCATCTGCGTCCTTAGGCACACCAAGGACCTCGTAATAATCTCTCTTTTCTGCCATATAGGTTCCGCCTTTCTATACCCGAAAGGAGTCAGGTACCCTGATATGAGTCCTGACTTCCTTTCTGATTTCATCTATAATTGTCAAGTCTTAAGAAGTCTTTATATAACTCCATAATTAATCATTGTTAATTGCATTAACTCTGATATTATAACCTTCAATAATCATAGACCACATCATATATATTACTTAATTATACTTCCTTGTAGTCACCATCTACAACATCATCACCATAAGGTGCGCTTCCCTGTGCATTATCAGCACCTGCGCCAGCTCCCATATCAGGACCAGCACCGGCTGTGCCTGCACCCTGAGTTGCTTCATACATCTTAGCAAAGAGGTTCTGTGCTGATGTCATAAGCTTTTCTTTAGCTGCCTTAATCTCATCAACCTGAGCATCTGTCATATTCTCAGCATCTGTTGATTCAACAAGTGACTTAAGTGCGTTAAGGTCTGCCTCAACATTTGCCTTGTCGTTAGCATCAAGCTTGTCGCCAGCTTCATCAAGAGCCTTCTGTGTCTGGAATACCATAGAGTCAGCTTCGTTACGAACTTCGATAGCTTCCTTACGCTTCTTATCCTGAGCTTCGAACTCAGCAGCTTCCTTAACAGCCTTATCGATATCTTCATCAGACATATTAGAACCAGCTGTTATTGTAATATGCTGCTCCTTGCCTGTTCCAAGATCCTTAGCAGATACATTAACGATACCATTAGCATCGATATCAAATGTAACTTCAATCTGTGGAACACCTCTTCTTGCTGGAGGTATACCATCAAGTCTGAACTGTCCAAGTGACTTGTTATCCTTGGCAAACTGTCTTTCACCCTGTACTACGTTGATATCAACGGCTGTCTGGTTATCAGCAGCTGTGGAGAATATCTGGCTCTTCTTTGTAGGAATAGTTGTATTTCTCTCGATAAGTCTTGTAGCAATACCACCCATTGTCTCAATTGAAAGTGAAAGTGGTGTTACATCAAGAAGAAGGATATCACCAGCACCGGCATCACCAGCAAGCTTACCACCCTGAATAGAAGCACCGATAGCAACACATTCATCTGGGTTAAGTGACTTGTTAGGTTCGTGACCTGTTAACTGCTTTACTTTATCCTGTACAGCTGGAATTCTTGTAGAACCACCAACTAATAATACCTTTGAAAGTTCTGAAGCTGTAAGACCTGCATCTGAAAGTGCATTCTTAACTGGCTCAGCTGTCTTTTCTACTAAGTCGTGTGTAAGTTCATCGAACTTAGCTCTTGTAAGTGTCATATCAAAATGCTTTGGACCTTCTGCTGTTGCTGTGATGTATGGAAGGTTGATGTTAGTCTGCATAGCACTTGATAATTCCTTCTTAGCCTGCTCAGCAGCAACCTTTAATCTCTGAAGTGCCATTGTATCTGTAGAAAGATCTACGCCTTCCTTAGCCTTGAAGTCATCTAACATATACTGTGTAATAGCATTATCAAAATCATCACCACCAAGTCTGTTGTTACCAGCAGTAGCAAGAACTTCGATTACACCATCACCGATTTCAATGATAGATACATCGAATGTACCACCACCAAGGTCATATACCATAATCTTCTGCTCGTGTTCATTATCAAGACCATAAGCTAAAGCAGCAGCTGTAGGCTCGTTGATAATTCTCTTAACATCAAGACCTGCAATCTTACCAGCATCCTTAGTTGCCTGTCTCTGTGCATCATTGAAGTAAGCTGGAACTGTGATAACAGCTTCTGAAACTGTCTCACCAAGATAGCTCTCAGCATCAGCCTTTAACTTCTGAAGAATCATAGCTGATATTTCCTGTGGTGTGTACTTCTTACCATCAATATCAACCTTGTAATCTGTACCCATATGTCTCTTGATTGAAGAAATTGTCTTATCAGCATTAGTAACTGCCTGACGCTTAGCAGGATCACCTACTAATCTTTCTCCGTTCTTTGTAAATGCAACTATTGATGGAGTAGTTCTGATACCTTCTGTGTTAGTAATAACAACTGGCTTACCACCTTCCATAACAGCTACGCATGAATTAGTTGTACCTAAATCTATACCAATAATCTTGCTCATAATTATCTTCCTTTCTATGTCTTATATAGACATACTGTTTAATAATATCAATTCTATTTGTTACAAGTGTGTGTATTGTTCTGATAAGCCCTAAGCCTGTAAACGACTTCTTTCTATATCACAACTGCCCACATACTTTACTTCTGGTAAAAGCTCATACCATTATACATCAACTAAATATTCTGATGTATTAGTTAGCAACCTTTACCATACTGTGGCGGATAACCACATCTCTATATGTGTAACCCTTCTCGAACTCTTCAACGATAATATTCTCGCCCTGAGAGTCATCTTCCACGTGCATAACTGCATTATGAAATTCAGGATTAAACTCTGAACCAACTGCCTCGATTGGCTTAACCTGTAAGTCTTCAAGCATCTTAATTGTCTGCTTGTAAACCATATCCATACCTTTGGCAAATGGTGTTTGTAACTCTTCCTCTGTCACTGACTTAAAGCCGCGTTCAAAATTATCTACTATCGGAAGAAGTTTCTTTACTACATCCGAAGCTCCCATCTCGAACATTGCTGACTTTTCTTTGTCAGTACGCTTTCTGTAGTTGTCAAACTCAGCCATCTGACGCTTCAAACGATCTTGTAAATCCTCAATCACAGCGTCCTTCTGGTCCTTTTTATTATTTATATCAACTGTTTCCTCCGCTCCTTGCGCATCACTTGCGTTGTCAGATTTCTCTGCCTTCACATCTGCGTCAGACGAGCCCTGAGCTTCTACAGTATCAGCGTCTTTATCTGTATCTGATGTAACATCTGTATCATTAATATTAACATCTGCTTCATCAACATTATTAATGTTATTATCTTTCTTAGACACCTTATCTCCTCACCTTTCTATGATTTCTTGAATACATCATCCAACTGCGTCCTCATATTCTTCAAGGTTTCCACAACCTTTTCATAATCCATACGCTTTGGACCAATAATACCAATTGTACCCTTCATTCCATCCTGTAATTCATATGTTGCTGTTACAACGCTACAGTCTTTCATAGATTCAATCGGTGTTTCATTTCCTATATATACCTGAATACCATTGTTGGAACTACTATCCTGTTCATCAACACTATTGTCATCATCAACAACAAGATCTGACAGGCTCTGCTTTTCCTCCAAGGCATATATAAGCTCACTGGCTTTGGTTGAATCACTAAGTTCTGGATACTTGAATATGTTGGTTGCACCGCTTGTATATATCTTTAAATCATCTGCGCTGCTTATTGTATCAACAATCGCATCAAGAACTTCTTTGACAAGATTAATATGTTCTCCTGCCTGATTTTCCATCTTTGAAACAATGCTCAAATTCATCTGTTCAAGAGTAAGCCCTGTAAGTGTTGTATTAATAAGAATGTTAAGCTTTAACAAATTCTCCTGTGACAAATCCTCGCTTACTGTTATCACCTTATTCCTTATAAGATTGCCTTCCATAACTATTACGGCTAATATCTTATTGGCTTCAAGCTGTGATAACTGAACGAACTTAAGCTTATTGCCTGTTACCTTAGGTGTCGTTACCATAGTTGCATAATTAGTATCTTTGGCAAGAACCTTGGCAACATTCTGAAGAAGCTCTTCTACCTTTTCAACCTTCTCACCTAACATATCCTTCATTGAACTTAATTCCTGTTCTTTAACAGCAACCTCGTTCTCTCTGTTGGTTATGTTCTGTTCTTTCTCAGACATCATATCGTCTACATATAATCTGTAGCCTTTATCTGTAGGAATTCTTCCTGCTGATGTATGTGGCTGAACTATATACCCAAGCTCTTCCAGGTCTGCCATCTCATTCCTTATTGTCGCGGAACTAAGCTTCATGTCTGTGAACTTAGATATCGTTCTTGAACCAACTGGCTCGCCTGTTTCTAAGTAGTTCTTAATGATTGCTTTAAGTATCTTTACTTTACGCTCATCAAGCTGTTCATCAAGCCCCATGACATACCTCCTTTTCTTTGTTGTTAGCACTCAATAATTAGGAGTGCTAATATCAACATAATTAAGGTATCACTTTGCAAGGGTGATGTCAACAATTAATTTAATTTTTTGTATAAATAAATTATAAACTTTATTAAGTGTTTGGAGAAGGGGGTGGGGCTTCGGGCACCAGAAAGCTGATTGGGTATTTCTAAGACTTTCCTTTTGTTGTGGTTATGAGGGACGCAAACGCTCAGACGCAACGTCCTGTTGCGTATTCGCTCCATCGCACATCCGTGTGCGATAATTCTATCAGAATTTCCTATTACATAAAAAACTGCTGTGTAAATCTGGGGCTTTGCCTGATTTACACAGCAGTTTTATTGAGGTTAAAATTATTCTTAATAGAAATTACTTAGGATTAGATTATATTCCTAAGAATTTCTTTACTTCATTGGTCATCTCGCTTACTTCACATACTGTGTTGTGGAGGACTGGAGCTGTTCTGATTTCTTCGATAGCGTTAGGAACTTTTACTTTAGCAAGTTCGCTTAACTTATCTACAAGTTCAAAGTCACCCATTGAAGCATACTTAGGGTCGATTGCTTCCATTACGCTTCTTGTAAACTTGTATGGGCTTGCTGTTGAAGCTATAACTGTCTTAGTTTCGTCCTTAGTGTCTGCCTTGTACTTGTTATAAACTGTAGCAGCTACTGCTGTATGTGTATCTATAACATATCCACAAGTTTCATATAAATCCTTTATAGTAGCAGCATCTTCCGCCTCTGTAGCATAGTTGCCATAGAAATCTGAAAGCTGTGCTTTCATATCAGCAGTAATCTCATACTTACCTGTTTCTTTAAGTGAAGCCATAAGCTCGCTGTTCTTCTCAGCACTGTTGCCTGCTATTCTATAGATAAGTCTTTCAAGGTTGCTTGAGATAAGAATATCCATAGATGGTGATGTTGTAAGAACGAAATCTCTGTTTCTGTCATACTCACCCGTTGTAAAGAAATCGTATAACACCTTATTCTCATTAGAAGCACATATAAGCTTATTAATAGGAAGTCCCATATTCTTAGCATAAAATGCAGCAAGGATATTACCAAAGTTACCTGTAGGAACTACTGCATTAATCTTTTCACCTGCCTTGATTTCTCCGTTAGCAAGAAGTCTTGCATATGCATATACATAGTATACAATCTGTGGAACAAGACGTCCTATATTTATTGAGTTAGCTGATGAGAACTGGAAGCCGGCATTGTTCATAACCTTTTCAAGTTCCTTATCACCAAATATATTCTTAACACCTGTCTGTGCATCATCAAAGTTACCCTTAATTCCAATTACGTGAGTATTAGCACCCTTCTGTGTAACCATCTGCTTTTCCTGAATAGGGCTTACACCGTTCTTAGGATAGAATACAACAATTCTTGTTCCTGGAACATCTGCAAAACCTGCAAGAGCTGCTTTACCTGTATCTCCTGATGTTGCTGTAAGTATTACTATTTCATTTTTAACATCATTCTTCTTAGCTGATGTTGTAAGTAAGTGTGGTAATATAGATAAAGCCATATCCTTAAATGCAATAGTTGCACCATGGAATAATTCTAAGAAATATGCACCCTCTGCCTTAACTAATGGTGCAATCTCTTCAGTATCAAACTTAGAATCATAAGCTTTGTCAATACAGTTCTTTAACTCTTCTTCTGTAAAGTCATCAAGCATAAGCTTCATAACTTCATAAGCAACTTCCTTATAAGACATCTTTGAAAGTTCTTCTAAGCTCTTATCTAATGAAGGAATAGATTCTGGTACGAATAATCCACCATCTGGAGCAAGTCCCTTTAATATAGCCTGTGAGGCTGTTACTCTTACACTATCATCCCTTGTACTTCTGTAAAATAAACTCATCTCTTATTCCACCTTCTTATTTTATTGGGGTGAATCACAGTCAATCTGATGCATAACCGTCTCCCACATACATATGTACCTGCCAGAACAACATCTGGTAAATGGAACAGCTTTATCATCACTAACCGGATTCCTGTTAAAAATGCTTTAAACAGAAACCATTATACAACAGGAATGATACGAAAAACAATAGGTATATTGAATTATTACTAATTTTATCATATAATTTATAGGATTGATAAATATTAGACAATTTCCGGCTGACAGTAATATATACAATATTATTAAGATAGCAATGTATTTATTATAAAATCAAATTAACATATCACTAATATATGATAGCATAATAATCAAGATACGTTAAAGGAGAACCACAACTTGGCTAAAGGTGTTTACAAGACCAATAAAAAAGACGGCTCTGTATATTACAGGGTTTCAATAACATATAAGAATAAACATATAAGTATCGGAAGTTATGATGATGAAAATACAGCCTCACAGGTTTACTGTACTGCTTGCGATATACTTTTTAAGCCTGACATATATTATGTTAATATTGACCTTCATACTTCATCATACGCCGAATGTCATATTGATTTTCCTTATTCTAAGTTCATAAGTCTTATTAATTTCCGCGACAATGGCATATATATTAAGACACCCATATACCTGTGCAACAAGGCATTTTTGTATTTTCTTGAACCCGGGAATACTCTTATATTTTCCATTGATGACCTTTTCTATTATTCGCACCACACAATTATGTGCCGCGGCGGTTATTATTTCGTAAATGATTATGGTATGCAGACAAGCATTTTATCCAGATTTGGAATACGCAGTCATTCCGTTAAAGGAAAAGATTACATTTTCAGGAATAATGACGAACACGATTTCAGATATGAAAATGTGTGTGTAGTCAATAAATATAATGGCGTGAGCCAGATTGTAAAAAACGGACGTATAATGTTTCAGAGCAGAATTCACATTAATGGTGATTTTATAATAGGGACTTATGGGACGGAATATGAGGCAGCTATTGCTTATAATAAGGCAGCTGATATGCTAGAACCGGTGTTTCCGGTGAGTTATACGAGGAATTATATTGAGGATATATCGCACATTACTTATGCGGCTGCTTATAATAGTGTGAAGATTTCTAAGAGAGTGATTGAGTATGTTAAGAGGCTGGCGGAAAAAGTGAAATAATTGACAATTAGTGGGTTATAAATTTAATTGACAACGGATAGCTTTTAATTGACAACGGATAGCTTTTAATTGACAACGGA
>ENA-UOJV01000231-UOJV01000231.1-human-gut-metagenome-genome-assembly--contig:-C82-NODE-231-length-92791-cov-44.248275_pt1 | contig 92791 bp, 72 predicted proteins | sample MGYA00242356_ERZ723903 | MGnify/ENA metagenome assembly ERZ723903
CCCGCCCCTCATCAGTCAGCGGTCGGGGCCGCTGACAGCTTCCCCCGAGGGGGAAGCCGCTCGACGGAAAAATCTGCAAAAACCCTATTGACATGCACTTGCTTTTGTGGTAAACTAATCGATGTAAAAAAAGCAGCAACCGGCAGTAGGCCGTCGGCTCACCTTGCAGGGTTTGTCAAAACCCCGGGTCATACCATGATACGCACCAGGTGCGCAACTTCGTATGTTCGGCGGCTGCTTTCAATGGCAGCCGCTTTTGTCTTTATCATACACTTGTGGGAGGTGTGTTACAATCGCCAGCAACAGCAAATCCAACGAACTGGAAATCAATGAGCAGATCCGCGACAAAGAGATCCGCCTGATCGGGGCGGATGGCGCGCAGATGGGCATTATGAGCCCGCGCGATGCACTGAAGATGGCCATTGACAAGGATCTTGACCTTGTTAAGGTTGCACCGCAGGCAAAGCCGCCGGTGTGCAAAATTCTTGACTACGGTAAATACCGGTTCGAGATGCAGAAAAAGGAAAAGGAAGCCAAGAAAAACCAGAAAGTGGTTGAGATCAAGGAGATCCGCCTTTCCCTGAACATCGACACCAACGACTTCAACACCAAGGTGAACCAGGCAGCCAAGTTCCTGCAGCAGGGCCATAAGCTCAAGGTGAGCATCCGGTTCCGCGGCCGCGAAATGGCACATACCAGCTTAGGTCTGGATGTCCATAAGCGTTTTGCCGAGGCGTTGGAGGGCAAGGCCGTCATCGACAAGCAGCCCAAGCTTGAGGGCCGCAGCATGATGATGTTCATGTCCCCCGTTCCCAACAAGTAAGAAAGTAAACTCTCAGGAGGAAACAACAATGGCTAAAATGAAGCTCAAGACCCTTTCCGGCGCCAAGAAGCGCTTCAAGATGACTGCTTCCGGCAAAATCAAGCGCAATGCGTCCAAGCGCCGTCACATTCTGACCAAGAAGACCACCAAGCTGACCCGCGGCCTGCGTATGCCCAAGTACGTTGACAAGACCAACGAGGCTGCCGTCAAGAAAATGATGCCCTACGGCGGCTGATCTGCCCGGGACATTTAAAGGTCAGTTACTACCTGTTATAGACAAAAGGAGATATAAAACATGGCTCGTATTAAAGGCGCTACCATGACGCACAAGCGTCGTGCTAAGACTCTCAAGCTCGCAAAGGGTTACTACGGTGCTAAGTCCAAGCACTTCCGCATGGCCAAGCAGGCCGTTATGAAGAGCGGCAACTATGCTTTCGTTGGCCGTAAGCAGAAGAAGCGCCAGTTCCGCAACCTGTGGATCACCCGCATCAACAACGCTGTTCGTGCTCAGGGTATGAACTACTCCACCTTCATGAACGGCCTGAAGAAGGCCGGCGTCGAGCTGAACCGCAAGATGCTGTCTGAGATGGCTATCCACGATCCCGCCAGCTTCAACGCTCTGGTCGAGACCGCCAAGAAGGCTCTGTAATAGCTTGCATAAAAGACTCGCGCACACGCGCGAGTCCTTTTGTGTTTAAAGGGGAGTTTGCGGTGCGGCGGCAAGGTGGCAAAGCCCCTCCGGCCTTGCTTCGCTTGGCCACCTCCCCACTGCGTGAGGAGGCTCTCCGCGCGGGCTTCGCCCGCGAAAAAAGGCTCCCCACAGTGTGGGGAGCTGGCCGAGCCTGCGAGGCCGGAGGGGCTTTACCCGCCCGCCTTTGGCGGTCACTTTCCCGTTATTCACACAATTTAGTTGATTTTATACAAAAGGGGCGCTACAATGGAAACGATCACCAGCCGTGATAACGCCAAGATCAAATATGCCTGCGCGGTGCGCGATTCAGAAAAGCAGCGCGCCGCTGACGGCCTGTTTTTTGCCGAGGGGCCGAAGCTCTGTCTGGAGCTTGCCAAAAGCTGTACGCCGCGCACGGTCTACGCCACGGCGGCCGCACTGGCCAAAACGCCCGAGCTGGCAACGCTGGCCCCCGCTGAGATCGCGCCCCATGTGGCGGAAAAGCTCAGCGGCACCAAGTCGAATCAGGGCGTTTTTGCCCTGTTTGAAACGCCCACCCCGCCCGCCGATACGCTGGACAGCGCCCGCCGCATCCTGATGCTGGAGGGGGTGCAGGACCCCGGCAATGTGGGTACGCTGCTGCGCAGCGCCGCGGCGTTCGGGTTTGATGCGGTCGTGCTGGGGCCGGGGTGTGCATCGCCCCTGTCGCCCAAGACGCTGCGCTCCTCGATGGGGGCGGCCGGGCGGCTGCCGACGCTGCACAGCGCCGACCTGCCCGCCGCACTGGCGCAGCTGCGCAGCCGCGGCGTCACAACGCTGGCGGCAGCACTCTACCGGTCGCGCCCGCTGGACGAGGCCGGGAACGACTTCCCGAACGGCGTCTGCGTGGTCATCGGCAGCGAGGGGCAGGGCCTGACGCAGCAGACCGTTGAGGCCTGCGACATGGCCGTGCGCATCCCGATGACCGACCGGGTGGAGAGCCTGAATGCCGCCGTGGCCGGCAGCGTGCTGCTGTGGCATTTCAGGGGCGTGTAAGCAGACACCCGGTGCTGCGCGGCGGCCGGGGGACTGGCCGCCCTACGGGGCAGCAGCGGGCGTAGGGCGGGCAGTCCTCTGCCCGCCGCTATGCAGCCGAGAGGATAAAAGGGGGCATCCACCATGGACAAAACACTGGCCTGGCTCTGGCTGGCGGACGCCGTTGGCTCGGCGTGCCAGTATGCACAGGAGCTGCTTGCGCTTTACCCCGACCCGGCCGAGCTGTACGACCTGCTGCGCGCAGGCACCGAGGCCCCGCCGACCTGCCTGACGCCCCGCGCCCTTGCCCAGCTGCAGGATACGACCCCCTTTGATTTTGAGGAGCGGCTCGACCACTGCCTGCTGAGCGGGATCGAGCTGCTGACCCCCGATGAGGACACCTACCCCGCCGCGCTGCGCGACCTGCCCGACCTGCCGCTGGTGCTGTATCTGACCGGCGACCCGGCCTGCCTGAACGGGCAGCGCTGCGTGGGCATGGTGGGCACCCGCCGCCCCAGCGCTTACGGGCGGCAGGCGGCCTTTGACCTGTCGCTGGCGATGGCGCAGGCGGGCGCGGTCATCGTCAGCGGTCTGGCGGATGGGCTGGACAGCGAGGCCCACCGCGCCGCGCTGCAGGCCGACCGCCCCACGATCGCGTTTTTGGGTACGGCCATCGACAAGACCTATCCCGCCGCCAACGCCAAGCTGCGCACCGCCATTGAGAAGGGCGGCGGCGCTGTCTGCAGCGAGTACCCGCCCGGCTACACAGGGCGCACGACCGGGACCTTTCTGGCCCGCAACCGGCTCATTGCCGCCCAGAGCGAGGCGCTCTGCGTGGCGGAGGCCCGCACCCGCAGCGGCACACTGAACACCGTACACCACGCCGAGCGGCTGGGCCGCCCGGTGCTGGCCGTGCCGGGCAGCATCTACAGTGCGCTGAGCGAGGGCACGAATGAACTGCTGCGCACCCACCGCGCCGAGCCGCTGTGCAGGGCTGCCGATGCGCTGGAGATACTGGGCATCGGGGCGCAGACGGCCGCGCCGGAGCAGCAGCGGTTTGACCCCGCTGCCGTCAGCCCGGACGCACAGCAGGTCTACGCAGCTTTAAAGCCCACGCCGCAGGGCATTGATGCCCTGTGTGCGGCCACCCGCCTGCCCGCCGGCCGCGTGCTGGCGGCCTGCACGGAACTGGAGCTTATGGGCGGCGCACAGGCACAGCCGGGGAGACGGTACATTGCATTATAAGATAATAGATGAAGGCAGTGGCAAGGTGCCCGGGCGGATATGGAATCCGCCCCTACGGCTGTAGGGGTCGGCGTCCTCGACGACCCGGGGCGTTTGTGGCGGCGATAAGCTGGCGGGCGAACAATGTTCGCCCCTACAGGCAACGCTCGGAAGTATGCGTGTCATCTAAATTTAAACATTGAGGTAACTTATGCCAAAATTAGTCATCGTGGAATCCCCTGCCAAGGCAAAGACCATTGGCAAGTATCTGGGCCGCGGCTACAAGGTCACGGCCAGCATGGGCCATGTGCGCGACCTGCCCGCCAGTACGCTGGGCATTGATGTCGAAAATGGCTATAAGCCGAAATATATCACGATCAAGGGCAAGCAGAAGCTTGTCAAGGAGCTGAAGGCCGAGGCCAAAAAGTGCGATGGCGTCCTGCTTGCGACCGACCCGGACCGCGAGGGCGAGGCCATCAGCTGGCATCTGGCGAACATTCTGGGGCTGGACCCCGCTGCGCCCAACCGCGTGACCTTTGACGAGATCACGAAGAAGGGCGTCAAGGAGGGCATGGCCCATCCCCGCGCCATCAACATTGACCTTTTTAACGCACAGCAGGCCCGGCGCGAGCTGGATCGTCTGGTCGGCTACAAGCTCAGCCCGTTCCTCTGGAAAAAGGTCCGCAGGGGCCTTTCTGCCGGCCGTGTGCAGAGCGTGGCCGTGCGGCTCATCCGCGACCGCGAGATCGAGATCGAGAACTTCAAGCCGGACGAATACTGGAACATTGACGCGCTGCTGCACCCGCAGGGCGAAAAGGGCGAGTTCACCGCCCGGCTGGCGGCAACGGCAGACGGCAAAAAGCTGACGGTCACGGATAAGCAGCAGGCTGATGCCGTGCTGGCCGCGCTGGACGGCAAGGATTACACCATTACCAAAATCGAAAAGGGCAAGCGCCGCCGTCAGCCCGCGCCGCCCTTCATCACCTCCACGCTGCAGCAGGACGCGAGCCGCGCGTTCGGCTTCTCGGCTACGCGGACGATGCGCGCCGCCCAGACCCTGTACGAGGGCGTTGACATTGCCGGGCACGGCACGGTGGGTCTGATCACCTACATGCGTACCGACTCGCTGCGCATCGCTGCCGAGGCGCAGGCCGCCGCCAAGACCTTTATCGCCGACCGCTGGGGCGAGGGCTATGTCTGCAAGACGCCCCGCAAGTGGAAGAGCCGCTCCGCCACGGCGGCGCAGGACGCCCACGAAGCGATCCGCCCCTCAATGCCCGAGCTGACCCCCGATGAGGTCGAGCAGAGCATCAGCGGAGATACCGCCAAGCTGTACCGCCTGATCTGGAGCCGCTTTATGGCAAGCCAGATGGCCGACTGCATTCAGGACACGGTCTCGGCATCCATCACGGCGGGGGAGTATCTTTTCCGCGCATCCGGCTTCCGGGTGTCGTTTGACGGCTTCACGGCGCTGTATGAGGAATCCACTGACGACACGAAGAAAAAGGAGACCGCCCTGCCCCCGCTGGAGGAGGGCCAGAAGCTGGCGCTCAAAAAGCTGACGGCGGACCAGAAGTTTACCCAGCCGCCGCCGCTCTACACAGAGGCCACCCTTATCCATGCGCTGGAGGAGAACGGCATCGGCCGCCCGTCCACCTACGCGCCGATCATCACGACCATCGTGGATCGCGGCTATGTCGAAAAGGACCAGAAAAAGCTGAAAACGACCCCGCTGGGTCAGGCCGTCAACACGGTCATGATGGAGCAGTTCCCCGACATTGTCAATGTGAAATTCAGCGCTGACATGGAGAAAAAGCTCGATGTGGTCGAGGCCGGCGAGGCAGACTGGGTCAAGACGATCGACGAGTTCTATCAGGGCTTTGAGAAGAGTCTGGAGCAGGCTGAGAAGAACATGGAGGGCAAGCGCATCAAGGTCGAGGACATCCCGACCGATGAGATCTGCGAGAAGTGCGGCCGCCCCATGGTCATCAAGTCGGGCCGCTACGGCAAGTTTGTGGCCTGCTCCGGCTTTCCGGAGTGTCGCAACGCCCACCCGCTCGTCAAGGATACGGGCGGTCTCTGCCCGCTGGACGGCGGCCACATGCTGGTGCGTAAGAGCGCCAAGGGTCGTGTGTACTACGGCTGCAGCAACTACCCCAAGTGCAATTATATGACATGGGACGAGCCGGTGCCCGAGCGCTGCCCCCAGTGCGGCAGCACCCTGTTTAAAAAGAAGGGCCAGCTGTACTGCGCTAAAGAGGGCTGCGGGTTTGTGAAGGCGATTGAGAAAAAGTAACCGCTTTAAAGCCTCCCCGCAAAGGGGAGCCTGAGAGAGGACAAGTATGCAACTTAACATTATCGGTGCCGGTCTGGCCGGGTGCGAGGCGGCACTCTGGCTGGCGGATCGCGGCGTGCAGGTCGAGCTGTACGAGCAGAAGCCTACAAAATATTCCCCGGCCCATAAAAGCGCGGGCTTTGCGGAGCTGATCTGCTCGAACTCGCTCAAGGCCGAGCGCCCCGACTCCGCATCGGGCCTTTTGAAAATCGAAATGAAGATGATGGGCAGCCACCTGCTGGACGCGGCCGAGACCGCCCGCGTGGCGGCGGGCGGCGCGCTGGCCGTTGACCGGGATGTGTTCTCTGCCGCTGTGACGGAGATGGTGGAAAATCACCCGAACATCACCGTCCACCGTGAGGAGGTCACCGCTCTGGACGAGCGCGCACCGGTGCTCGTTGCCAGCGGCCCTTTGACTGAGGGTGCGCTGGCGCAGGCGGTCGCAGCGCTGACCGGGGACCATTGGCTCAGCTTCTATGATGCGGTGGCTCCCATCGTGACGGCCGAAAGCCTTGACTATGACAAGGTTTTTGCCGCGTCCCGCTATGGCCGGGGCGAGGCCGACTATCTGAACTGCCCCTTTAATAAGGAGGAGTACGAGAGCTTCCACGCGGCGCTCATCGCCGCCGAGCGCGCACCGCTCCACGACTTTGACGGCGATCTGACCGTCTACGAGGGCTGTATGCCGATCGAGGTCATGGCTGCGCGCGGCGCGGATACGATACGCTTTGGGCCGCTGCGCCCGGTCGGCCTGCGCGACCCGCGCACCGGCCACCGCCCGTGGGCGGCTGTGCAGCTGCGCGCCGAGAACACGGCCCGCACGCTCTACAACCTTGTCGGGTTCCAGACGAACCTGAAATGGGGTGAGCAGAAGCGGGTGTTCAGCATGATCCCCGGTCTGGAGCACGCTGAATTTGTGCGGTACGGCGTCATGCACCGCAACACCTTCCTCGAAAGCCCCAGAGTGCTGACAAAGCAGCAGTTTCTGGCGGACCACCCCAATGTGTTTTTTGCCGGGCAGATCACCGGCTTTGAGGGCTATATGGAGAGCGCGGCGTCCGGCCTGCTGGCGGCGCACCAGATTTTTGCACGGCTCAATGGCCGCGAACTGCCGCCGCCCCCGGCGGCCACGATGTGCGGCTCACTGCTCGACTATATCACGACCCCGAACAAGGACTTCCAGCCGATGGGCGCGAACATGGGCATACTGCCCCGCACCGAGGAGATCAACGCCATCCGCGACAAGCGGGAGCGCTATATGGCGCTTTCGCAGGCCGCACAGGACGCCATGCGTGCATGGACGGAGGAATATAAAGCATGAAAATTTTAGTGGATGCCATGGGCGGTGACAACGCCCCGCTGTGTGTGCTGCAGGGCGCAAGTCAGGCTGCGGCGGAGTTTGGGGACGGCATGACGCTTGCGCTGCTGGGCGAGGAAAAAGCCATCCGCGACTGCGCAAAAGAGAATAAAATTGACCTTGCACCGTTTGAAATCGTCAACTGCACCGAGAATATCGACATGCACGATGACCCGGTCAAGGCTGTGCGCCACAAGAAGGATTCCAGCCTTGTCAAGGGCCTGACCATGCTGAAGAACGGCGAGGCCGATGCCTTTGTCAGCGCCGGCTCCACCGGTGCGCTGCATGTCGGCACCAGTCTCATTGTGCGCACCGTCAAGGGCGTCAAGCGCCCGGCGCTGGCCACCCCGATGCCCGGCGCCAAGCAGAATTTCCTGCTGCTGGACTGCGGTGCGAATGTCGAGTGCCGCCCCGAGATGCTCAACGCCTTCGGCACGATGGGCAGCGTCTACGCCGAAAAGGTCATGGGCCGCGAAACGCCGAAGGTCGCACTCGTCAACAACGGCGCCGAGGACACGAAGGGCACCCCCACCTACCGCGAGGCGCACCAGCTGCTGAAGGCAAACCCCTGCATCCATTTTGCCGGCAACATCGAGCCGCGCTATATCATGGACGGTGAGATCGATGTCGTGGTCTGTGATGGCTTTGTCGGCAATGTGGTCCTCAAGCTGACCGAGGGCGTTGCCAAGACGCTGCTGGGGATGCTGAAAAAAATCTTTTTGCAGAATATCATCACCAAGCTCAGCTATCTGGGCATCAAGGGCGGTCTGGGTGAGCTGAAGCGGATGATGGACTCCGAGGAGGTCGGCGGCGCGCCGCTGCTGGGCGCCGCCAAGCCGGTCATCAAGGCGCACGGCTCCAGCCACGCCAAGGGCATCAAGAACGCTATCCGTCAGGCCAAGCTCTGCGTTGCCAACGACCTGTGCGGTACGATGGAGAAGGCGCTGGCAGAGGTGGCCGCACAGAAGGAAGAAGCGGACGCTTAAAAGGAAAACTGCCCTGTAGGGGCCGGACATGTCCGGCCCGCGGCATAAAAAATACCGCCCGTAAAAGGGCAATCGAGATAAGGTTGAGGGCCGGGCATGCCCGGCCCCTACGGACCAGCCGGAAAGGTGAAAGAATATGGCTCACAAACCGGAAGAACTGCAGGAGGTCCTGCAGTATACATTCAAAAATCCTGCGCTGCTGCGCATTGCAATGACCCATACCAGCTATGCCAACGAGAGCAAGGTCGCCACGACCCACAATGAGCGGCTGGAATTTCTGGGCGACAGCGTGCTGTCCGTTGTGGTGGCGGACTATCTGTTCCACCAGTCCGGCCGCCCCGAGGGCGAGCTGACCCGGATGCGCGCAAGCCTCGTCAGTGAGGAGGCGCTGTTCCAGTTCGCGCAGGAGATCCACCTCGGCGAGTATCTGCGCCTCGGCCACGGTGAGGATCTCGGCGGCGGACGCAACCGCCCCAGCGTTGTCTCCGATGCGTTTGAGGCCCTCATCGCCGCGCTGTATCTGGACGGCGGCATGGAGGTCGCGCGCAATTTCATCCTGCCCTTCATCACCGAGGGCAAGACCGCCGAGGACGACTACAAGACCCGTTTACAGGAGGTCGTCCAGCAGGACCCCTCCGCCGTTTTGAAATATGAGGTCACCGGCGAGACCGGCCCCGACCACAACAAGCAGTTCACCGTCTGCGTATGGCGCAACGGCGAGCTGCTGGCCGAGGGCAAGGGCCGCAGCAAAAAAGCCGCCGAGCAGCACGCTGCAAAGGTGGCGCTGGAAAAATTGCAGTAATATTGCCGTTTAATGATGCTCTGTAGGGGCCGGGCATGCCCGGCCCGCGGCATAAAAATCGCAGCCCGTTTACGGGTATACAGGGCGGGGGTGAGGGCCGGGCATGCCCGGCCCCTACGACCAGACAGAATCGAAAGGTAACACCACTTCATGCGCCTGAAAGAACTGGAAATCCAAGGCTTTAAATCCTTCCCCGATAAGACAAAGATCGCAATCGGGGAGGGCATCACCGGTGTTGTCGGGCCGAACGGCTCCGGCAAATCGAATATATCCGACTCCATCCGCTGGGTGCTGGGCGAGACCAGCTCCAAGCAGCTGCGCGGCACCGGCAAGATGGAGGATGTCATCTTCGGCGGCACCCAGTCCCGCGGCGCTATGGGGTTTGCCTCTGTCGCACTGACGATCGACAACAGCGACCACGGCCTTGACATGGACGCCGATGAGGTCACGATCGGCCGCCGGTACTACCGCAGCGGCGAGAGCGAATACTCCATCAACGGCCAGAATGTCCGCCTCAAGGATGTGTATGAGCTGCTGCTCGACACCGGTATCGGCCGCGATGGCTACGCCATCGTCGGGCAGGGCCGCATTGCCGAGATCGTCGGCGCCAAATCCGCCGAGCGCCGCGAGATCTTTGAGGAGGCGTCCGGCATCGCCAAATACCGCTACCGCAAAAACGAGGCCGAGCGCCGTCTGGCCGCCGCCGAGGGCAACCTCGAGCGTCTGCGCGACATTCTCGGTGAACTGGAACGGCGGGTCGGCCCGCTCAAGCGGGACAGCGAGAAGGCCCAGCAGTTTCTGGAGCTGAGCGAAAAGCGCAAGGGGCTGGAGATCACCCTCTGGGTGGACGCCATCCGCCGCGCCAATGACGCGCTGCGCGACCAGCAGCGCCGGTACGAGGCCGCCCAGGCTGACTACGACCGCCTGAGCCGCCAGCTGGACGCCTTTGACGAGCAGAGCGCCGCCCTGCGGGAGGAGGCCCAGCAGCTGATGCTGACGGTCGAGCAGGCCAACACCGACATCCGCACCATCACCGAGGCCAACGCCGGCAGCGAGAGTGAGATCGCCGTTCTGAAGAACGAGAGCGAACACAGCCGCTTCCGCATTGACGAGGCCAACACCGAGCTGCAGCGCGCCGGACAGGGCCGCGAGAGCATCGAGCGCGAGGCCGCTGACCACCGCGCTGCCATCGAGGCGCTGCGCACCGGTATGGCCGCGCTGGACGCCCGTGTGGCCGCGCTGCGCGAGGCGCTGCACGCGCTGGAGGAAAAGGCCGCCGCCAGCGGCGAACGGCGCGATGTCATTGACGCCGCCATGGCCCGATTGCAGGACACCGCCACCGCCGCGAAAGTCCGCGCCGCATCGGCCCAGTCGGCGGGGCAGGCCGCCGCCGACCGCCTGACCGAGGCGCGCGCGCAGGCCGAGGCGCTGCAGAACGCCGCCGCCGCCACCGAGGAGGAGCGCCGCCGCGCGGAGCGCCGCTTTAAGGACGCCGAGGAGGCCGTGACCCGCAACGACAACATCAAGGCCGGCTTAAAGCTCAAGTTGGACAGCCGCCGCCGCCAGCAGGCGGACGCCGCCGAGGCCCTGCAGAAGGCCGACCGCGAAAAGTCCGCCGCCGCCCAGCGCATCCATATTCTGGAGGATCTGGAGCGCAACATGGACGGCTACCAGCAGAGCGTCAAGTCGGTCATGCGGGCGGCCGGGGCAGGCCGCCTGCGGGGCGTCATCGGCCCTGTGGCCGGTATCCTCACGGTCGAAAAGGGCTACGAGACCGCCATCGAGACCGCACTCGGCTTTGCGCTGCAGAACATCGTGGTCGAGGATCAGGGCTGCGCCCGCGCCGCCATCGGCTTTTTGAAGGACGAGCGCGCCGGGCGCGCCACCTTCCTGCCGCTGGACACCGTGCAGGGCACCCGCTTTACGGGCCGCTTGACCGGCACGGCGGAGGTTGCCGCCGACCTTGTCAAAGCAGACCCGAAATATCAGCATATCATCGACAATCTTCTCGGCCGCATCATTGTGGTCGAGGATCTGACCGAGGCGTCCGCCGTGGCGCGCAGCCTCGGCTACCGCAACCGCATCGTCACGCTGGACGGACAGGTCATCAACGCCGGCGGCTCCTTCACCGGCGGCTCCACCGCCCGCAGTGTCGGCGTGTTCAGCCGCAAGCAGGAGCTGGACGAGCTGCGCAGCAGGCTGACCAAGCTGGAAGCCCGCCGCGCCGAGGCCGAAAAGGAGCTGGCCGCCCGCAAGGCGGAGGTCGATAACCTCTCCGCCCAGCTGGCCGGTGCCGAGGGCGAGGGCATGAACGCCGCGACCGAGCATGTCCGCGCCGGGCTGGAGGTGGAGCGCCTGACGAAGGCCGCCGCCCAGAACGAGGAGACGGCCCGCAATATTGAGCAGGAGATCGCCGCCCAGCAGGCCGCCGTGACCCAGAACGAGGCCGCCCGCGCCGAGGCTGAAAAGACACAGGCCGACGCCGAAGCCGAGATGGCAAAGTACACGGCCGAGCTGGCAGCACTGGGCGAAAGCACCGGCAGCCTGACCGCCGAGCGGGAGCACATCACGACAGAGCTGTCCGAAAAGCAGCTGCAGCGTCTGGCCGATGAAAAGGACATCGGCCTGCACGAGGCTGCGCTGCAGGGCCTGCAGAGCCGCACCGGCGAGGCCGAGGCCCGCGCCCGCGAGCTGCAGACCGTTATTGAAGCTGCCAAGGCAAAAATCGAGGCCAACGCCCTGAAAATTGCCGAGATGGAGCGCACCCGCGGCGACAACCTGCAGAAGATCGCCGCCGCCGAGCAGACCATCCGCACCGCAAACGCGGCCCGCATGGAGAAGGAGGCCGCTGTTGAAAAGCTGAACCGCGACAATCGCGCCCTGACCGATGAGCGCGAGCGGATGAGCGGCGAGATGGCCCGCCTGGCCGAGCGCCGCACCGCCGCCGAGACCGAGCTGAACGATACCAACAGCAAGCTGTGGGAGGAGTACCAGCTGACCGAGGGGGAGGCCCGCAGCCATTGCGTACCGTTTGAGAGCCTGACCGAGCTGCGCCGCAGCGTGGCCGAGGTCCGCAGCAAGATCCGCGGTCTGGGCAATGTCAATGTGGGCGCCATCGACGAGTACAAGGAGGTCAAGGAGCGCTACGACTTCCTGAAGGCGCAGGGCACCGATGTCGAAAAGGCAAAGTCCGAGCTGACAAAGATGATCGCCGAACTGTGCAGCGAGATGGAGGAGCTGTTCACAACAAGCTTCAAGCAGATCAACACCCACTTCCAGCAGATCTTCAAGGAGCTGTTCGGCGGCGGGCATGCACGGCTGTATCTGTCGGACGAGGCGAATGTGCTGGAATCCGGCATCGAGATCGAGGTCTCGCCCCCCGGCAAGGTCATCAAGAATCTGAGTGCGCTTTCCGGCGGCGAGCAGGCGCTGGTCGCAATTTCGATCTACTTCGCCATTCTGAATGTCAACCCGGCACCGTTCTGCTTCCTTGATGAGATCGAGGCGGCGCTGGACGATGTGAATGTGGCGCGCTACGCGCAGTATCTGCGCCGCATGACCGATAACACCCAGTTTATCGTCATCACCCACCGCCGCGGCACAATGGAGGCCGCCGATGTCCTCTACGGCGTCACGATGCAGGAGGACGGCGTCTCCAAGATTTTGCGCCTTGATCTGGATAAGGTGAACGCGGAGCTGATTACCTGATGGCATGTAGGGGCCGGGCATGCCGGCCCGCCACATAAATACGACCACCCGCCAATGGGAAGCCACACAAACCCGCGGGCCGGACATGTCCGGCCCCTACGGGGCGGCAAATCAAAAGTAAGGAGGGCCAGCTATGGGCTTTTTCAACTTTTTCAAACGCGATATTACGGAAGAGGAGTTTCAGGAGCAGCAAAAGGTCAAGCGCGGTCTGGAAAAGACCCGCACCGGCTTTTTCCAGAGCATCGTCAATACGCTGACCAACGCGCAGATCGATGATGACCTGTATGACCGGCTGGAGGAGCAGCTCATTCTGGCCGATGTCGGCCCCGCCTGCGCCGTGCGCCTTGTGGATGAGCTGCACGATCAGGTCGAGGAAAAGCACCTCAAGACCGGGCAGGAGGCGCTGGACGCCCTGCGCGGCATCATCTGTCAGGAGCTGACCCCCCGCTACCCGATGGAGCTGGACGGCAAGCCCGCTGTCATTCTGGTCATCGGCGTCAACGGTGTGGGCAAGACGACCACGATCGCCAAGCTGGCAAGCCTGTACAAAAAGCAGGGCCGCCGCGTCATGCTGGCAGCGGGCGATACCTTCCGCGCTGCCGCCAGTGAGCAGCTTGAGCTTTGGGCCGAGCGGGCTGATGTGCCGCTGGTGCAGGCCGGCATGGGCGCCGACCCGGCCGCTGTCATTTTTGACGCGGTCAAGAGCGCCACGGCCCGCGGCTATGACATGGTCATTGCCGACACCGCAGGCCGCCTGCACAACAAAAAGGGCCTGATGGACGAGCTTTCCAAGATCTCCCGCAGCGTCAAAAAGGCCAGCCCCGAGGCCAGTCTGGAGGTCCTGCTGGTGCTGGACGCCATCACCGGCCAGAACGCCATCAGTCAGGCACATGAGTTCTGCCGCGCTGCCAGCGCCACCGGCGTGGTGCTGACCAAGCTGGACGGCACACCGCGCGGCGGCTGTGCGGTCTCCGTCTGGGAGAACCTCGGCCTGCCGATCCGGTTCATCGGTGTGGGTGAAAAAATCGACGATCTGATGGAGTTTGACGCCCAGACCTTTGTCGAGAGCCTACTGCCGGAATCGGCTTTGCAGAAGGAAGAAAAGGCTGGGAACACAGAGGAGGGCGAAGCATGATCGTCTGCGCTGCAAGCAACAATGCCGGCAAGCTGAAGGAGCTGCGCCGCATTCTGGAGCGGATGGGCCATGAGGTCAAAAGCCTGCGGGAGCTGGGCATCACGCTCGACCCCGAGGAGACCGGCACGACCTTTGCCGAAAATGCACGCATCAAGGCCGAGGCGTTCTGCAAGGCCAGCGGCCTGCCCACCGTGGCGGACGATTCGGGCCTTTGCACCGACGCATTGAACGGTGCGCCCGGCGTTTACAGCGCCCGCTATGCCGGGCACCACGGCGATGACGATGCCAACAACGAAAAGCTCCTGCGCGAGATGGCCGATGTGCCGGAAGGGCAGCGCGGCGCAAGGTTTGTGTCCGCCGTCTGCTTTATGCTGCCGGACGGCCGTGCGCTCGAGGTCGAGGGCGAGTGCCCGGGACGCATTGCGTTCAGCTTACAGAATGGGGACTACGGCTTTGGCTATGACCCGCTGTTTATCCCCGATGCATACGGCACGCCCGATGGCTGCCGCCCCAACACCGAGGGCCGCAGCTATGCCCAGCTGACCCCGGCGGAAAAGGACGCCATCAGCCATAGAGGCCGTGCAATGGAGAAGCTGGCAGAAAAGCTGCCCGAATTTTTGGGATAACAGCCTTCCCCCTTTGGGGGAAGGTGGCCGAGGCCCCGACCGAGGCCGGATGAGGGGCGGCGCGGCGGGCATTGCCCATTTACGGGCGGCCGCAGAAGCTCAGCCCTCATCAGTCGCCTGCGGGCGACAGCTTCAGTCTCCGCGCTAAGAGCCGCCTCCGGCGGTTGCGCTCCGACACGCGCCTGCGGGCGACAGCCCCTCGGGGGAAGCCTTTGTAGGGGCCGGGCATGCCCGGCCCGCAACATAAAAGCCGCAACCCGTTAAAGGGAAAAACACGCAAACCCGCGGGCCGGGCATGCCCGGCCCCTACCGCGATACGATATATACTATAATTATAAAGGAGCAACCCTATGTCTTTAACCAGCAAACAGCGCGCTGCACTGCGCGGCGCAGCCAACACCATGGACCCCGTTTACCAGATCGGCAAGGGCGAGATCGACGATACCCTCAAGCAGGGCATCGCAGACTGCATCGCCGCCCGCGAGCTGATCAAGGTCAAGGTGCTGGAAAACAGCGAGTACGACCCCCGCGAGGCCGCCGACATCCTGTGCGAGGCACTGGACTGCGACTGCGTGCAGGTCATCGGCCGCAAGTTCGTGCTTTTTAAGCAGAAGAAAAAGGAGAGCGCCTACGCCGCCCTGCTCGCAAAATGAAAATCATGCTCTACGGCGGGACCTTTGACCCGCCCCACAACGGCCATATAAACAACCTACGCGCAGCGCTGGCGCTGGTGCGGCCGGACCGCGCCATAGTCATGCCGGCCGGCACGCCGCCCCACAAGCAGGCCAGCACCACCCCGGCGGCGCTGCGTCTGCAAATGTGTGCCTGCTTTACGGCGCTTTCCCCCGTGGTGGAGGTCAGCGACTGGGAGATACGCCGGGGCGGGCGCAGCTACACCGTACACACGCTGGAATGGCTGCGCAGCTGCGACCCGGCGGCGGAGCTGTACCTTTGTGTCGGCAGCGATATGCTGCTGACCTTTACCCAGTGGTACCGCTGGCAGGATATGCTCAGCATGGCAGCCCTTGTGGTGGAAAGCCGCACCGGCACCGATGAAGCCGCCCTGCACACCGCCGCAGCAGTGCTGGAGCAGGCCGGCGGCCGCGTCCTTTTTGCCCGCGCCGAGAGCTACCCCTGCGCATCCAGCGACATCCGCAGCGGAAAGCTCCCGCCGGAAAAGTGGCCGGAGGTCCTGCCGCAGGAGGCACTGGCGGTTATCCGCAAAAATCAGCTTTACGGCAGCTTGTAGCACTGTAGGGGCCGGGCATGCCCGGCCCTCCGCATAAAAGCTGCTGGCCGTTCAAGGGCAGGTAAGGCAAGGTTGAGGGCCGGGCATGTCCGGCCCCTACAGCCCGGTTCAGAGAGGAAAATGTATATCATGGATTACGCCGAAGCCAGGAAGCTTGTGAAGTCCAGATTGAGTGAAAATCGCTGGACGCACACGAAAAATGTAAAAAAAATGGCGGTAAAGCTTGCCAAGCGCTGGGGGGCAGACCCGGAAAAGGCCGCTATGGCGGCAATTTTGCATGATTCCGCCAAGGAACTGCCCAAGCAGGAGTTGTTGCAGATTTTTGCCGATAATGCTATAATAGCAGAAAATGCCCCCGCACGCCCTGCGCCGGTATGGCACGGCATCGCCGCAGCGATCCTTGCCCGGACCTGCTGGGGCATCGAGGACCCGGAGATTTTGTCCGCAATCCGCTGCCATACCACCGGCAAGCCGGATATGTCGCTGCAGGACAAGATCCTTTATCTGGCCGATATGACCAGCGCCGAGCGCGACTGGCCCGGCGTAGAGGCGCTGCGTGCGCTGGAGATGGAGGACCTTGACCGTGCCCTGTGCGAGGCCCTGAAGCAGAGCATTGATTTTGTCGAAGAAAAGGGCGGCGCGCTGGACCCTGAGAGCGTGGCTGCCTATGAGTATGCAAAAGCACATCTGAAGTAATACTCCAGAAACAGGGAGGAAAAACCATGAGCGAACCGCGTAAGCTGTATACCGGCAGTGCCTCCGGCGGGCTGGATCAGGAGCAGTATGAGGCTGCCCGCCGCCGCGCCCAGCAGTTGGCCGAACAGAACGCCCGCCGCCGCACGGTGCAGCAGCCGATGCGCACGGCCCAGGGCCGCCACATCAGTCAGCGCCCGGCGGCCCAGCCTGCACCGCAACCGGTGCAGGAACCCGTACAGGAGCCGGTGCAGCAGCCTGCCCCCCAGCCGGAGGCCCCGCGTGAGCTGACCTATGCCCAGCGTCAGGCCATGGCCTACCGCGCTGCGGCGGAGCGCAAATACGGCGATACCCTGCAGTTTCAGGTGCAGCGCCCCCGCCGCACGGTCAACCGCCCGGCCGATGCCGAGCAGCAGGCCCGGCAGGCCGCTAACCGCCTGTATGAGCAGCCCGCAGACCGGAAGCCCGCCGCCGCGCCCCGCACACAGGTGCGCCAGATGGACCTGAACGGGGTACAGGGCGGCAAGCCGATGTACAACTACGATGCAGCCGCAGGCGGCATCCAGATGGAGGAGGCTGCCGCGCAGCCCCGCCGCGCCCCGCACACCGAGGCCCCGCAGGAGGCCCGCAAGCCCAAGACCGCCGCAGGCGGCAGCGGCGGCGGTCATAAGCCCCCGCGCAGCCATGACGCAGCCGAAGCCCCGCGCAAGGGCAAGGCCGGCGGCAAGAAGAGCGGCAAAAAAGGCGGCGATGGCAAGGGCGGCAAGAAAAAGAAGCGGATCCGCTGGTGGCAGATCCTGCTCATCACGCTGCTGGTCATCGCGCTGATCTTTGGCGGTGCGTTCGCTCTCATCATGGGGGCCATCGCCCCGGAGGGCGGCAACATCAAGCTTAATCAGCTCATCAACACCCCCAAGGAGTTCCAGGGCAAGGAATTCAATGTTCTTGTCACCGGCGTTGACCGCTCAAGCACCGGGGCGCTGGCCGCAGGCTCGGCCAATGACTCCAATGTCAATGACGGCATGACCGATATGATCCTCTATGTCCATTTCAACAATGAGACAGGCGAGATGAAGATGCTGCAGATCCCCCGCGACACAATGGTCACGACCGACACAAGTGTCTCGGGCAACTACCGCATCAACGGCGTGGCCAAGACGCAGGGCAGCGATAACAACAACAATATGGCCGCCCTCTGTGAGCTGGTGGCCAACCAGTACCAGATTCATATCGACGGCTTTATCACGATCCGCCTAGAAATGCTGACCGAGCTGGTCGATCTGTTCGGCGGCGTGGAGATCTATGTCCCGAGGGAGATGGACTATCAGGGCAGCCATCTGAATCAGGGCTATCAGACGCTCAAGGGCGATGCCTGCGAGTTCCTGCTGCGCGCGCGCCACATCTACCCGGACGGCGACATCGGCCGCCTGAACATGCAGCGCCAGTTCTATGCCGCACTGTTCCGCAAGCTCAAGAGCATCGGCAACATCTGGGATGTGGCCAAGCTGACCCCCGCTGTGCTGAATTATATGGAGACGAACCTCAGTGCGTCCAACCTCGTCAGCTTTGCCATCAGTATGCTGAAAATTGATTCCAGCAAGATCATGATCTGCCAGATGCCGGTCATCAGCGGCCCCAAGTACAACGAGCAGTCGCTGCTCTACCCGGCGCGTCAGGCGGACGCGGACCTGCTGAACCAGTATTTCCGCGAGAATACCGGCCCCGTGGACGCCAGCGCCTTGAACCTGTGCGACAATGTCATTGACCTGTCCGGCTATGCGGCCACCGACCCGAACATCCAGTGGATGGGCAAACTGATGACCGAGGCTGATGAGGCCCAGAAAGACCCGAACCAGAACCTCGACGGCTCGAATCAGGTCACGGATGTCATGGCGTCCGAGTCCGCCGCTGAAAGCGAAAGCGAGAGCACCGAGGCCGAAAGCCAGCCCGCAGCGTAATTTACACTAGGAGAGTTACTTTATGGAAAGCAAAGAACTTGCCATTCGTCTGGCCCGTGCGCTGGACGCCAAGAAGGCCGTCAACGTCCATATTCTGGAGGTTCAGGACCTGACCACCGTTACGGAATATTTTGTCATTGCCACGGGTATGTCCACCACCCATGTCGGCGCTCTGGCCGATGAGGCCGAGTTCCAGCTGGACCGCGAGGGCGTCAAGGTCCTGCGCACCGAGGGCCACGACGGCAAGCGCTGGGTGCTGCTGGACTACGGCAGCGTCATCGTCCATGTCTTTACGCAGGAGGCCCACGACTACTACGATCTGGAGCATCTCTGGGCCGACGCCAAGCCCGTGCCCGCCAGTGAGTGGATGGCGGACGAAAGTGCGGACGAGCAGTAAAAATGCGGAACGGCTTCCCCCTCGGGGGAAGCTGTCAGCGGCCCCGACCGCTGACTGATGAGGGGCAGCCCTGCGGCAGCTGACCCGGAAACGGGCAGCTGCGGCACACGCGCCCCTCATCCGGCCCTGCGGGGCCACCTTCCCCCAAAGGGGGAAGGCTTTAGCGCTACCCATCTAAACTTCATCTGTGGGGAGAAGAATTATGAAATACGACTTTAAAACCGTTGAGGCCAAATGGCAGAAGGTGTGGGCGGACGAAAAGACCTTCCATGCGGAGATCGACCATTCCAAGCCTAAATTCTATGCACTGGTCGAGTTCCCGTACCCGTCTGCGGCCGGCCTGCATGTCGGCCATCCGCGCAGCTACACCGCACTGGACATCGTTGCGCGCAAAAAGCGTCAGTGCGGCTGCAATGTCCTGTACCCCATGGGCTGGGACGCTTTCGGCCTGCCGACCGAGAACTACGCCCTGAAGAACCACATCAACCCCGAGATCGTCACCGCCCAGAATGTGGCCCGCTTCAAGAGCCAGCTGCAGGCGCTGGGCCTCTCCTTCGACTGGGATCGTGAGATCAACACCACCGACCCCGAGTATTACAAGTGGACCCAGTGGATCTTCATCCAGCTGTTCAAAAAGGGTCTGGCCTACAAGAAGGAGACCACCGTCAACTACTGCACCGGCTGCAAGGTCGTTCTGGCCAACGAGGAGGTCGTCAACGGCGTCTGCGAGCGCTGCGGCAGCCCCGTTGTGCAGAAAAACAAGAGCCAGTGGATGCTGAAGATCACTGCCTACGCCGACCGCCTGATCGACGATCTGGACGAGGTGGACTACATCGACCGCGTCAAGACCCAGCAGCGCAACTGGATCGGCCGCAGCCACGGTGCCGAGATCAACTTTGCCACCACCGCCGGTGATACCCTGACCGTCTACACCACCCGCGCGGATACGCTGTTCGGCGCGACCTACATGGTCATCAGCCCCGAGCATGCCTTCATCAAAAAGTGGGTCGATGCAGGCCTGATCAAGAACGCCGATGCCGTTGCCGCCTATCAGGAGGAGGCCGCCCGCAAGTCGGACTTCGAGCGCACCGAGCTGAATAAGGACAAGACCGGCGTCGTCATCGAGGGCGTCAAGGGCATCAACCCCGTCAACGGCAAGGAGATCCCCATCTTCATCTCCGACTATGTTCTGGCAACCTACGGCACCGGCGCCATCATGGCCGTGCCTGCCCACGACACCCGCGACTGGGAGTTTGCCAAGAAGTTCGGCCTGCCCATCATCGAGGTCGTCAAGGGCAATACCCCCAGCGACCTTGACAAGGAGGCGTTCACCGATGTGGCCACCGGCACGCTGGTCAACTCTGATTTCCTGAACGGCCTGTCTGTCGAGGACGCCAAGAATAAGATGTACGCATGGCTGGAGGAGAACGGCAAGGGCCACAAGCAGGTGAACTTTAAGCTGCGCGACTGGGTGTTCAGCCGTCAGCGCTACTGGGGCGAGCCTATCCCCATGGTCTACTGCGAGAAGTGCGGCTGGGTGCCCCTGCCCGAGAGCGAGCTGCCCCTGCGCCTGCCCGAAATCAAGGACTTTGAGCCGGGTGAGAACGGCGAAAGCCCGCTGGCCCGCCATACCGAGTGGGTCAGCACGACCTGCCCCTGCTGCGGTGCCCCCGCCAAGCGCGAGACTGACACGATGCCCCAGTGGGCCGGCTCGAGCTGGTATTTCCTGCGCTACTGCGACCCCCACAACAAGGAGGCGCTGGCCAGCAAGGAGGCGCTCGAGTATTGGAGCCCTGTGGACTGGTACAACGGCGGCATGGAGCATACCACCCTGCACCTGCTGTACAGCCGTTTCTGGCATAAATTCCTGTATGACCTCGGCGTAGTGCCCACCAAGGAGCCGTACCAGAAGCGTACTTCCCACGGCATGATCCTGGGCCTGAACCCCCATGCGTTTGAGAACCAGCCTGATGCCGAGCGCAAGCGCCTGCTGGCCGAGTACGGCGATGAGAAGGGCGCGCGCAAGGCCCTTGTTGAGAAGTACGGCGAGATGGCCGAGCATCCCATCGTCAAGATGTCGAAGTCTTTGGGCAATGTCGTCAACCCGGACGATGTCGTGGCCGAGTACGGCGCCGACACCCTGCGCCTGTATGAGATGTTCATCGGCGACTTCGAGAAGGCCGCCCCGTGGAACACCTCCTCCATCAAGGGCTGCAAGCGCTTCCTTGATAAGATCTGGTCGATGAGCGAGAAGCTCGTCCCCGGCGAGGGCGTGCGCCCCGAGCTGGAGGCCGTTGCCAACCGCACCATCAAGAAGGTCGGCGAGGACATTGACGCGCTGAAGGCCAACACCGCCATTGCCCAGCTGATGATCTACGTCAACGCGCTGAGTGATCAGGGCGGTGCGACCAAGGCCGAGTACGAGCTGTTGCTGCAGCTGCTGAACCCGTTTGCCCCCCACATGACCGAGGAGCTGTGGCAGCAGCTGGGCCACACCGAGCAGCTGGCCTACTACCCGTGGCCTGTCTACGATGAGGCCAAGTGTGTTGAGCAGACGATTGAGATCGCCGTGCAGGTCAACGGCAAGGTCAAGGCCCGCATCAAGGTGCCCGCCGCCATCGAGAACGCGGACGCCATCGCCGCCGCCAAGGCCGAACCCGCCGTAGCCGAAGCCATCGCCGGCAAGACCATTGCCAAGGAGATCTACGTCAAGGGCAAGCTGGTCAATATTGCGGTCAAAGGGTAAAATTTTATAAGCACTCTAAGGCAGAGCGAAGGCTCTGCCTTTTTTGTGTTGCAGAAGCCATTCAGTCCGAGCGGCTTCCCCCTTAGGGGAAGCTGTTAGCGGCCCTGACCGCTGACTGATGAGGGGCGGCCTTGCCTTACAACCCGCTACTGGGTGGCTGCGGCACACGCGCCCCTCATCCGGCCCTGCAGGGCCAAGGCTTTAGGAACCCCGTTACATCCATTGTTTACAAACCCGCCCGACTACGCTATAATAAAACCAACAAATACTTTGACGAAAGCAGGTCACACCATGCTCATCAGTCTGATCGTACCCTGTTACAATGAAGAAGAAGCGATGCCGCTTTTTTATAAAGAAGCCTCCCGCGTGGCGGCGGAGATGAAAACCAGCCACGGCGCGGATTTTGAATTCATCTTTGTGGACGATGGCTCCCGCGACGGCACCCTGCGCGTCGCGCGTGAGCTGCACGCCCAAGACCCCCGCGTGCGGTATGTCTCGTTCAGCCGCAACTTTGGCAAGGAGGCCGGCATTTACGCCGGTCTGCAGGCCGCCAGGGGTGATTATGTCGCCACGATGGACGCCGACCTGCAGGACCCGCCAGCGCTGCTGCCCCAGATGCTGGACACGCTGCTGACCGGCGCGTACGACTGTGCCGCCACCCGCCGCACCACCCGCAAGGGCGAGCCGCCGCTGCGCAGCTGGTTCGCCCGCAAATTCTACCAGATCATCAACAAGATGTCTGATACGGAGATTGTCGATGGTGCGCGGGATTTCCGTCTGATGAGCCGCAAAATGACCGACGCGGTTTTGAGTATGGCCGAGTACAACCGCTTCAGCAAGGGCATTTTCAGCTGGGTCGGCTTTAAGACCAAATGGTTCGACTACGAGAACATTGAGCGCGTGGCCGGCACGACCAAGTGGAATTTCTGGGGCCTGTTCAAATACTCCATCGAGGGTATTGTCGGCTTCTCGACCACGCCGCTGCTGATGGCGGCGGGCGTGGGCGTTCTGTTCTGCCTGCTGGCGTTCATCGGCATTATTTTTGTCATTGTCCGGGCGCTGATGTTCGGTGACCCGACCTCCGGCTGGCCAAGCCTTGTCTGCATCATTCTGCTGTGCAGCGGCGTCCAGCTGTTCTGCACCGGCATTGTGGGTGAGTACCTGGCCAAAACCTACTTAGAGGTCAAGCACCGCCCCATCTACATTGTGGCCGAGACCGAAGAGGATAAAAAATAAACGATGGACTGGCAGAAAAAAGTAAGCCTGTGGTGGGCCAAAAACTTCCGCCCGCTGGTTGTGGCGCTGCTGGTCGGCTGCGGCGTACATTACACGATCTACGCTAACCAGCTGGGTACGATGGATGCCGTACACATCGGCGCACTGTACATTGCCGACGGCTGGCCCGAGCACCTGTATTGGGAAACCGAGCAGGGCCGTTGGGCACTGCGCCTGGTGGATATGCTGCGCGGCGGCATCAACCAGCCTGCACTTTCTGCATTGCTGATGCTGTTCCTCTACGCGCTGGCGGGTGTGCTGCTGATGGATTTGTTCGGCGTGCGCAGCCGCACGGCAAAATATCTGATTCCCCTCACGCTGGTCTGTGCGCCCTATGTGGCGGAGATCGAGTTTTTCCACTATTGCAGCGTGTCCTATGCGCTGTCCTTCCTGCTGGCTGTGCTGGCGGTGCAGTCCGCTGTCTGCGGTCTACGCTTTGCCTGGCTGGCGGGCACGGTCTGTATGGCGTTCTCGCTGGGAATGTATCAGGCCAATCTGGGCACAGCGGCGGGCTTGTGTGTCATGCTGCTGATTCTGGCGGTTCTGCGCCGCCACGGCGCGTGGAAAGCCACCGGCCTGACCGCTCTGCGCATGGTGCTGATGGGCGGCAGCGGCGCGGTGCTGTATATGCTGATTTTAAAGGTGTTCCTGCGGCTGTACGATGTGGGCCTGTCCGGTGTGAACGGCATCAACGCTGTGGGGCTGGACACGCTGCGCAGTCTGCCGCTGGGCCTGAAAAACGCCTACTTTGATTTTTACGCTTACTTCTTCACCCACGGCATTGCCCAAAACCACTATGGGCAGATCGCGGGCTACCTGCTGCTGTTTGTGCTGGCGGCACTGGCCGGGCTGCGGTGGCTCGTCGTGCTGCACGACCGCAAGGCCGCCGCTGCGGCGGTGGTACTGGTGGCTCTGCTGCCCGCCGCAGCCAATGTGACCGATGTTATCAACACCGGGGCCACTGTGGCGCTGCGGATGGCGGGCTCGCTGGCCATCGTGGTGCCGTTTGCCATCGCCGTGATCGACGCGGCTCCCGTGTTGACGGAACGGGCGTTCTCCTGTGGGATGGCGCTCTGCACGGCGTTCTGTGCGGTGCTGCTGCGCGGGTTTGCCGTGCAGGTCAACAACGACGCGGCGGTCAGGCTGAAACAAAAGACCACAGTTGTGAACCTCGCCAACCGCCTGTGTACCCGGCTGGAAGAAAACGCCGACTACCAGAACGGCGCCGAGGTCGTGATCCTGGGTGAGCCGAAGCGCGGCGCGTACCCGGAGGAATCCCCGCTCAAGCCTATGGCCGGGGAATTGGCGCAGTTCGGCCCGCTCTCCTACGATCCGACGTTCAATGCCCACGGCTGGTATGTGCTGGTGTGGGACGAGCTGGGCGTCCAGCTCAACGAATGCGCGGACGAGACTGTCCGCGCCATCAGCAATTCCGACGCGTTCAAGGCCATGCCCAACTACCCGGCAGATGGCTGTATCCAGACCATCGACGGCGTTGTCACGCTGAAGGTGGCAGATTTTCCGTTTTGAGAGCTGATAATGATGCGTGATATGACCAAGGGTGCCCCGCTGGGGCACCTCTTTCTGTATGCGGTGCCGCTGCTGCTGGGGAACTGGCTGCAGCTGGCGTACAATGCGGTGGATTCGATCATCGCGGGGCGGTTCATCGGGCAGGATGCGCTGGCTGCCGAGGGCGTGGCCGGGCCGGTCATGAACCTTGTGATCCTTGCGATCAGCGGCCTGTGCATCGGCGCGGGCGTGCTGATGAGCGAGGCGTTCGGCGCGGGGGAGACAGCGCGCCTCAAGGAGACGCTGGCCACAACGCTGCTGTTCGGCGCCCTGCTCTGCTGCGGTGCGGCTGCGGCGGGCTGTCTGCTGACGCCGTGGATACTGCGGGCAACGGCCGTGCCGTCATCGATTTTTGAGATCACGGGTCTCTACCTGCGCATCACATTTCTGGGGGCGCCGTTCACCTTCTTCTACAACGCGCTCGCGGCGGGGCTGAAAAGCGTGGGCGACAGTAAAACGCCGCTGAAATTCCTTGCGTTCTCGGCAGTGCTGAATGCCGTGCTGGATTTCGTCCTGATCGGCGGGTTGGGCTTCGGCATCGTGTGCAGTGCGGTCACGACCGTGGTGGCCGAGGCTGCCAGCGCCGTGATGGCCGCTGTTTACATGGCCTGCCGCGTGCCGGAGCTTTGCCCCGAGCGCGGTCAGTGGCGCATCCGCCGCGCACTGCTCGGCCCGATCCTGCGCTACGGCTCGGTGACGGCCCTGCAGCAGGCGGTGCAGCCGATCTGCAAAGTGTTGATCCAAGGGCAGGTCAACGCGCTGGGCGTTGGCTCCATCGCGGCGTTCAACGCGGTGACGCGGGTGGATGATTTCGCCTTCACGCCGGAGCAGAGCATCGCCACGGCCATCACGACCTACATTGCGCAGAACCGCGGCGCAAGGCAGCCTGAACGCATCCGCCGCGGCTTTGCGGTGGGGCTGCGGCTTGAGCTGGGCTACTGGCTGCTGGTGGGCTGCGTGACACTGACGCTGCGCCGGCCGATCCTCTCGCTGTTTGTGGCGGGGGAGGGCGCGGACGAGGTCATTGCATTGGGCAGCCGCTACCTTGGGTATATGGCGCTGCTCTACGCGCTGCCCGCCCTGACGAACAGCCTGCAGGGCTTTTACCGCGGCATGGGTAAGATGACGACCACCCTGATCGGCACCTGCCTGCAGGCGGGTCTACGGGCCGCTGCGGCCGCTGTGCTGGCCCCGCGCGTGGGGCTGACGGGCATCGCGTTTGCCTGCGCCTTCGGTTGGTGCGTCATGCTGGCCTTTGAGGTGCCGTACTATTTTTGGACATGCAGGGAGTGGAAATTGTATAAGGCTTCCCCCTTGGGGGAAGCTGGCAGCGGCTCCGTCCGCTGACTGATGAGGGCAGAGTTATTGAGACATCCCGTCAAATGGTCGATTCCGGTAACTTTGCCCTCATCCGACCCTGCGGGGCCACCGCACCCCTTCTGGCGCTGCGCGCCACCTCCCCCGTATCGGGGGAGTCTGTCCCCGAGGGGGAAGGCAAAGAACGGCGGTCAGGGAACTGGCCGCCGCTTTTTTATTCTGTAAAATTTCCCCAATATCTGCTGCGGCTGATTGTAATTTCTTCGACAAAATGCTACACTAATAATAGCTATCCCTGCATAAAATCTACCCGGAGAGAGGTAAACCGCCGTGCCAGAAGAACGCAAAGTCTACCGCAGCCCCGCCCGCGCTGCCACCAAGGCCAGACCGGCCCAAACGACGGCACCGCGCCCGCCGCAGCCGCCCCAAAAACCAAAGCGCCGCAGTGCCAAACGCCGCCGCAGCCGTATTGTGCTGGGGCTGTGTCTGCTCTGCCTGGCGGTCGTGCTGGTGGTGTCCGTTGTGATGGTGCGCTGCACGGCGGAGCCCGGCGGCCCGGCCGAGGCTGACTTCGGCACGCCTGCCGCCGCATGGCAGAAAAACGAACTGGGCTACTACTTCAACGCCAGCGGCGGGGCGATCCCGGCGGCGGTGCTGAAGGGTATGGATGTCTCCAAATTTCAGGGAGAGGTCAACTGGGAGACCGCCAAGGCGGCCGGTATCGACTTTGCGATCATCCGCTGCGGCTTCGGCGGTGAGTGGGACGGTGCCGAGGAAAACTGGGCGCAGGATGACCCGCAGTGGCGGCGCAATGCCGATGAATGCACCCGGCTGGGCATCCCGTTCGGCACCTATCTCTACTCCTACGCGACGACGGTGGAGGAGGCCCGCAGCGAGGCCGACCATGTGGCGCGGCTGCTGGGCCTGACTGCGCCCCCGCAGGAGGGGCTGGACGACTACACCGCCAGCCCGTACCGGCTGAGCTACCCCGTCTACTATGATCTGGAGGACAAATACATCAGCGGCGTTTTCCCGTCCGAGATGGCCGAGATCACCAAGGCGTTCTTCGACCGCCTGCAGGAGCATGGCTACACCGGCGAGCAGGGCGTCTATGCCTCGCTGAACTGGGTGCGCGCGCGGTTCAGCGACCCCGGGTTTGACCCGTGGCGCAACAACCTCTGGATCGCCCGCTTCTCTGACGAGCTGGGCTATGCCGGCACCTACGACATGTGGCAGTCCACCTACAGCGCCCCCGGCGCGGACTACGGCGTGCAGAGCGAGACGGTGGACCTTGATTTTGTCATGCGGCCGTTTACTTTTACCGGCGTGAGCGCCTGCAACGGCAAGACTGCCGCGCCGGTGCTGCAAAACGATACCCGCACCGATGAGCTGCACATGGACGGCAAGGACGCCTACGCCACCCTTGAGACGAACGAACCTGACGAGGAGGCGGGCGGCCGCAGGGTCTACTGGACAACAAGCGATAAGAGCGTTGCCACGGTGGACAAAAACGGCACGGTCCGCGCCCGCACCGACAGCGGCGAGTGTACGATCACGGCCACGCTGGCCGACGGCACCGAGAGCCGCACCTGCCTTGTGCGGGTGGGGGACATCACGGTCCCGATTTTTGCCACGGCGGGGCTGCGGGGGGATCGCACCACGCTGGCGGACGCCGCCGCGCTGAAGGCCTCCACCCCGGATTCGATCCTGCTGGACGCGGGCGATGCCCTGCACGGCACCCAAAGCGCCAGCCTGACCGGCGGCATGGATATGCTGTCGGCCTTCTCGGCGGCCGGGTATGACCTGCAGGCAATGGCGCTGAACGACTTTGCCTACGGCACGACCCGCCTTGTCAGCGATGCCAACATGGGCAGCGGCCCCTCGCTTGCCTCCAACCTGCTGAACAACGAGGCCACCGCCGTATTTTACCGCTCCACCAGCTGGAACCGCAACCGCGTTACGAACGGCATGTACACGATCGTGGAGCGCGCGGGGTACAAGATCGGCTTCTTTGCGCTGAATGACCCGGCGCAGGCTGCCGGGATCTCGGCGGCCAACGGCGAGTTTATCACGGCCCGCGACTGGACCGATACCGCCAACGAGCAGATCGCGGCGCTGCAGAACGCCGGGTGTGATGCCATTATTGCGATTGCGGCCACCGCGCCCGGGGGCGACTGGCAGAAGGCGCTGCTGAACAGCGGCGTGACCGCCATCATTGACGGCACCGCCGCCGAAAACGGCACGAATGTGCTGGGGGCGGCGCAGGGGCTTGGCGGCATAGCCCGGCTGGATCTGGTGTTCACCCAAGGCGGCGGCTGCCGCGCCGTGCTGCAGAGCGCAGTGACGGCCGAGGCGATGGAGAGCAGCCGCAGCACCTGGCTTGAGATGGCCGCGGCGCAGGCCCAGACCGATACCGCCGCCGATACCGCCGACCCCGGCAAGGATACCGCCGCTGCGGGCGGCAAGGACACTGCTGCCCCCACCGAGACGGCGGACGCAGCCCGGCAGGCCGGTGCAGATGCCTATGTCTACGCGGCGGCCAAGATCGCCGCGCTGGACGCCGATGACCAGAGCATCCTCTACACGCCGCTTTTCACCTACGCGGAAAACCCGGACGCGAGCCGGACGATCAGCTTCGGCAACTATCTGGCGGCGCTCTACGCCGAGGCTGTGGCCAACGATACAGCCAGCGGTCTGCCGGAGGGGGCTGCGGTTGAGGCTCTCGCAGGCGGTGTGACCGAGCCGGAGTACGGCGAGATCACCCGCGGCGATCTGATGGCAGCGCTGCCCGCCACCGCGCGCATCCAGCTTGTCAGCATCCCCGCCGATGCCGCCAAGACACTGGCGGACAGCGGCAGCGTGAGCCGCGTCTACCAGAGCAGCCTGACCGAGTACACGCCGGCAGGGGACACCGCCTACATCGTCACCGACACGGCCACGCTGGCAGCGCTGAACGCGGACTACACCGTCCTGCGGGATTACGGCGATGTATTCTGGGCTGTGCGCATGAACATTAATGATCTGACGAACAATTTCAATGATGACTTTGTCCTGCCCGAGGCCCCGCAGTACGGCGTGGGGCGCAAAAGTCAAATGTAGGGCGGCCTGTCCTCTGGCCGCCGCACTGTGCCTTTAGAACTCCTTTATCCTTTAGCTGTAGGGGGCGGCGTCCTCGACGCCCCGCGGTCTTGCCTGCAGGTTCTTGGCTGACACCACCGGCCAAAGCCCTCCGGCCTTTGCTTCGCTCGGCCACCTCCCCGCTATGCGAGGAGGCTTTCACGCGGGCGAAGCCCGTGTAAAAGGCTCCCCATTCTGGGGAGCTGGCCGAGCTTGCGAGGCCTGAGGGGCTTTGCGCACCGCACGATCACTACCCATTCTCCCTGCAAGCATCTCTCTTCTTTCTACTCTCTTCACTGAAAAGGGGGACCCACATGAAACTCACATTCTTAGGTGCTGACCGGGAGGTCACCGGCAGCTGCACCCAGCTGGAGGCAGCAGGCCACCGCATCCTGATCGACTGCGGCATGGAGCAGGGCCGCGATGTCTACGAAAATACCGAGCTGCCGTATGCCCCCGGCACCTATGAGGCACTGCTGCTCACCCATGCACACATCGACCACTCGGGGCGCATCCCGTACCTGTACAAAAATGGCTACCGCGGCCCGGTCTATACCACCGAGGCCACCCGCGACCTCTGCGGCATCATGCTCGAGGACTCTGCCCACATTCAGGAGCAGGAGGCCGAGTGGAAAAACCGTAAGGCCATGCGCAGCGGCGCAGAAATGATCGAGCCGGACTACACGGTCGAGGATGCCCAAAACGTCATGAAGCAGTTCGTGCCCTGCCCCTATGAGGCATGGCAGACCCTGTTTGACGGCCCTGCCGGCCGTATGGAGATGCGGTTTACCGATGTGGGCCACCTGCTGGGCAGCGCGTCGATCTCGCTGCGCATTACAGAGGCGGGCCGCGCGCCGGAGATCATCGTTTTCTCGGGTGATATCGGCAACAGGCATCAGCCGCTTATCCGTGACCCGGCCAACCCCGGCCATGCCGACTATCTGGTCATGGAGTCCACCTACGGCGACCGCAGCCACGGGCCAAAGCCGGACTACCTCGGCGAGCTGAGCGGTATACTGCAGTCCACCTTTGACAAGGGCGGCAATGTGGTCATCCCCAGCTTTGCGGTCGGACGCACGCAGGAGCTGCTCTATTTCATCCGCCAGATCAAGGCCGAGGGCCGCATCAAGGGCCACGGCAATTTCCCGGTTTTTGTGGACAGCCCGCTTGCCAGCAAGTCCACCACGATCTTCCGCGAAAATTTTGCCGAGTGCTATGACGAGGAGGCGCTTGCACTGGTGCAGAGCGGTGAAAACCCGCTGCAGTTCCCCGGTCTGTATATCAGCGAGACGAAGGAGCAGTCGGTGGCCATCAACGGCGATGAAACGCCCAAGGTCATCATCTCGGCGGCCGGCATGTGCGATGCGGGCCGCATCCGCCATCATCTGAAGTACAACCTCTGGCGGCCGGAGTGTACGGTGCTGTTTGTGGGCTACCAAAGCCCCGGCACGCTGGGCAACGCGCTGGTCAACGGTGCGCAGGAGGTAAAGCTTTTCGGCGAGCCGGTGCAGGTACGGGCGCGCATCGCCCAACTGGGCGGGCTTTCGGGCCATGCGGACAAGGACGGGCTGGAGGAATGGCTCCGCGCCTTTGACGAAAAGCCGCGCTTTATCTTTGTCAACCACGGTGAGGACGCTGTGGCCGAGCATTGGGCGGACCATCTCAAGAGCGAGGGCTATGAGGCCGAGGCCCCCTACAACGGCTCGATCTGGATCGCGGCCGAGGGGCGGGTCGCCTGCGCCGAGGTAGGCAACACCCGGAAGATCATCAAGACGAAATCCGCCGAGACCGTGCGCACCAGCGCGGCCTACGACCGACTTTACAATATGGGCCAGCGCCTGCTGGAGGTCATCCGCCACAATCAGGGCGGTGCCAACAAGGACCTTGCAAAATTTGCGGGCCAGATCGCGGCGCTGTGCGATAAGTGGGACAGATGATCGCCATGCTGCAGAAAAAATGGAAAAACCTGCCCGCCGCCCTGCGCACGGTGCTCACCCTGCTGGCTGTGCTGGCGCTGGCGGCGCAGCTGACGACTGTGCGCCACAATGCAAGCGCCTACCGCACCGGCGTGTGGGACACCGGCTCGCAGACGCTGATCTACGGCCGTATGCACCAGATGGAGCAGGGCCAGCGTGCGCCCGGCGGCTTTCTGGGCGTGTATACCGAGGATTGGAGCGATGACCAGAACCGCAGCTGGTTCCGGGAGGATACCCCCGCCGATGCGGCGCAGTTCCGCCCCTACACCCACCAGTCCGGCCTGCAGGGCTGGGCGCTGGGCGGGCTGAACCGGCTGCTGCGCGTATTCCTGCCGGAGGGCACCGCCCGGGAGACCGCGCTCTACTGGGTGAACAGCACCCTGTTCTACGCTGTGCAGCTGCTGACGGCACTGGCCGTCTGGCAGGAGCTTGGCGTGCTGCCGGCCGCGTTCTGGATGGCAGCCATACTGCTGGCCCCTTGGCTGCAGCGCGGCATGAAGGACCTGTACTGGGTGCCATGGACCTGGCAGCTGCCGCTGCTGGCCGTGCTGCTGCTCTGCCGCTGCACCTGCGCCCGGGGCCGCACCCCGCGCTGGTGCTGGCCGCTGGTCAGCCTTGCCGTGCTGGTGCGCTGCATGTGCGGGTTTGAGTTTATCACGACCTTCCTGATCCTGTGCGAGATACCGCTCTGCTACGCTGCGGCAAAGGCATACTGTGTGGAAAAGGCCCCGCAGCGGGCCTGCCGCTGGCTGGGCCGTGCCGTGGGTGCGGGCGCTGCCGCACTGACCGGTGCGGCAGCGGCGCTGGCGCTCTGGTTCGGGCAGGAGTGCCTCTGCTTCGGCAGCACGGCGGCGGCCTGGCAGAATATGGCCGAGGCCATCACCGACCGCATCAGCCTGACGGACGATGCGGTGCGGGCAGTCACGATCGGGCAGGTGCTGGCGCAGTATTTTGTGCTGGATACCGAGCCGGTGCTTCAGCTGGGGCCGGCTGCCGTCACGGCGGGGCAGCTGCTCCTTTTCGGGCTGGCGGTCGGCGCGGTCAGCGTGGTGATCGCGCTGCGGCGCGGCGTGGCGGCGCAGCTTGTGCCGCTGGGCGTTGTATGGCTGCTCAGCCTTGCGGCCCCGGCCTCGTGGATGGTGCTTTCCAAGGCGCACGCCGCCATACATACCCATCTCGTGCCGATGCTGTGGCACTTTGCCTTTGTGCCGGTCAGCTGTATGCTGCTGCCGGCGCTGGCTGCACTGCTTATCCGGGGGAGGAAAAAAGATCTTGTGGCATCCCATTAAACATTACAGGACCATCCACCACCATAAAATGCTGGTGATGAAGAACTGCTTCCGCTGCGGGCTGTACTGGCAGGGCCTGACCCATGACCTGAGCAAGCTGGCCCCGGTCGAGTTCTGGGCGGGGGCCAAATACTGGCAGGGTACCTGCAGCCCCAACAACGCCCAACGCCAGACCGAGGGCTACAGCGCCGCATGGCTGCACCACAAGGGCCGCAATAAGCACCATCTGGAATATTGGATCGACTACGCCCCAAACGGCGACCATACCATGGCCGGTATGCGTATGCCGGAACGGTATGTGGCCGAGATGGTCTGCGACCGTATCGCCGCCAGCAAAAACTACAAGGGCGCAAGCTATACCGATGCCGCCGCATGGGAGTATTACGACCGCAGCAAGGATCACTACATCCTGCACCCCGAGACCCGCCGCCAGCTGGAGACCTGCCTGCTGATCCTGCGCGATGAGGGCGAGGATGCCTGCTTCCGGTATATCCGCACCGAGCTGCTCGGCAAAAAAGCAAAAAAAGCATAAGAAAAAGCCCCCCGCAGCGTCAGGTGCTGCGGGGGGCGGTGTTTTATGTGGGTTGAGTTCCGTCATTCTCGGCGGAAACATCTGCATTGGAGGTGCTCTCCGGGGGCGTGGGTGTCGGCTCCGCGGTCGGCTCGGGCGTGGGGGCGGCGGTCGGTTCAGGCGTGGGTGTCGGTGTCGGCTCTGCAGTCGGTTCGGGTGTGGGACTCGGCGTGGCAGTCGGCTCAGGTGTCGCGGTCACCTCAGGCTCCGGGGTGGCGGTGGCCTCGGCCTCGCTGCTGGCCGGTGCCTCGGTTGCCTCGGGCTCGGGGGTGGCGGTTTCGGCCGGTACAACGACCGGCACCGTGTAGACCACAGCGTCCTTATCGCCGGTATGCTTGGGGATGGTGGTCAGCGCGGGACGGTCATCCTCCGTGATATAGCTGTGGGTGCGGATGTAGCTGAACAGCGCGTCCATCGCCGTGCGGGTCAGGTGGATGCCGTCGCTCGTCTCCACATAGCCGGCCTTGGCGTAGCCGGTGGTGCTGTCCTTGAGGGCCTCGGCGCTGTTCAGAAACTTCCAGCCCTTTTCCTTGCACATCTCCACGAGAGCCTTGTTGAATTCGTCCACCTGTGTCTGGGTAAGGCTCTGGTTGGAATGCTGCTGGCCGATCGGCGGGATCGCGTTGATGATGATGTCCGCGCTGGGGTAGGCGGTGACGACCGCCTCAATGCCGGTCTGGTAGTTTTTGATGAAATCGGCGGTCTTGTAGCTGGGGTTCAGATCGTTCGTGCCGAAGGTCAGGATGACCCGGCGGGGCTGCAGCTTGGCCACGGCCTGAGGCATCGTCAGGTAGCCGGACCCGGTGCTGAGCTGTACGCAGGCAAAGGTTGCAAGCGATTTGGCGCTCATGCCTACCGAGCCGATGGCGTTGTCATAGCTGCAGTAATCGAACATCCGGTACATGCGGGCCGTGTTGCTGTCACCCAGAAAGAGGGTCTCGTCTATGTAGCTCTCGCCGGCATCGGCGCTCTGCTCCAGAATGGTCGAGGTGTAGGCCTGCGTGTCGATGGTGTTTTCCTCTTTGTTGTAGCCGCTTTCGGTCACCATGGATTCGCTGTCCACGGTCGAAACGCTCTGCGGGGCGGCGCTGCCGAACGGCAGCCAGCCGATGAGCGCCAGCGAAATGCCGATGCAGACCAGCAGCATCACACTGCACAGGGCCAGCACCAGATACATTTTGCTGCGCATATCCAGCGGCTGCTTTTTTTTAGATTTGGTTTTTCCTGCCATGTGGTGGGTCCTTTCGCGGTGAAGCATAGTGTCTGCTGCAAAACATATAAACCCATTTTACACCATTTCGCCGCCGAGCGCCAGTCTTTTTGCAATTTTTACATAATTTGACGGAAAAAACAAAAACCCCCGCCGGGGCGGGGGCAAACAGAAATGGAGGATGGCGTTGTTTATAAAGGCTTCTCCCTGAGGGGCTGCGCCCGCAGGCGCGTGTCGGAGCGCAACCGCCGGAGGCGGCTCTTAGCGCGGAGACTGAAGCTGTCCGCAAAGCGAACTGATGAGGGCGGAGTTTGCCAGCAGTACCCGTTTACGGTCTGCATCCGGTAACTTCCCCCTCATCCGGCCCTGCGGGGCCACCTTCCCCCAAGGGGGAAGGCTAAACTTTACTCCTTCGGCAGCAGATGTGCCTTTTCCAGCGCGGGGCGCAGTGCCAGATAGAGCAGCACGGCGCAGACGGTGGACAGCAGCGAGTTGACAAGGGTGACGCCGCTGGAGATCTTGGTCACAACGCTGACGAACTCGGCAGGCTGGCCGAAGATATAGCGGTTGCGGAAGTAGCCGATGAAGGGGTCGGTAAAGACATTGACCAGCAGGCCGCTGAACGCAGATGCCGTGACCGCGCCGATGTACTTGAGCTTGCTGCCGGTCGGGAAGTTGCGCAGGTGGATGATCCTGTGCGCCACGCCGCCGCAGACCAGACCGATGATGAATTTCAAGATAAAGGTCGTGACGGCATAGCCCGGGTCACCGGCCATAATGTCGGCCAGCGCCAGACCAATGGCACCGGCCAGACCGCCGGAAACGCCGTCCAGCAGCAGGGCGGTCAGCGCCGTGAAGGTGTTGCCCAAATGAAAGCTGGACCCGGTGCCCAGCACATTCGGAATGCGGAAAAACTCATACGCGACAAAGCTCAGCGCGGCCATGATGCCGATGATGCTGATCTTCTGCACGGTGAATTTGGTTTTTGTCAGCGCTGCGATGAGCAGTGCCAAAGCCACTACGATAAACAGCAGCAGCCAGATCATTGCGGTAGACATGATTCCTTACTCCTCTATTCTATGTTTTACTATTGACATTTTCCTTCCGGGAAGGTATGTTTTTATTATACTGATTTCTGGCTCTGGATAAATGCCCAGTTTTAAACTTTTTTATGGGGCCAGAAGAAAGGGCTTGCCATGATAGAACTGGACCCGAGCACAAAGACCCCCCTGTATGAGCAGCTGTATGCCGCCCTGGCCGATGAGATCCGCACCGGGCAGCGTGCGCCCGGCACCCCGCTGCCGGGCCGCCGCACGATGGCCGCCCAGCAGGGGGTCAGCGTCAACACGGTGGATGCCGCCTACCAGATGCTGGCCGCCGAGGGGCTGGCCGAGCCGCGCCCGCGCAGCGGCTTTTATGTGCAAAAGACCTACGGCATGCTGCACAGCCGGGTGCGCCGCGCCGCCGCCACGCCCGCCGCTGCCGCCCCGGCCAAGCCTGCGCCGCTGTACGATCTTTCGACCGGCAGCGTGGACACGGCGCTTTTTCCGGCGCGCAGCTGGGGGCGTATCCAGAAGGAGCTGCTCTACCAGCGGTCCGAACTGCTGCAGCGCGGCGAGATGCAGGGCGATGCCCCGCTGCGCGCGCAGATCGCAGCGTATCTGTCAAGCTACCGCGGTGTCGAGTGTACCCCGGAGCAGATCGTGGTGGGCGCCGGCATCGAGTATCTGCTCGGCTGTCTTGCACATCTGTTCGGGGACGGCATGGCGGCCATCGAGAACCCCGGCTACTCCCGCACGCGGACGGTCTTGCAGAACAGTGGCATCCCCTGCACGCTGGTGGACATCGACCGCGAGGGTCTGCCCGCCGATGCGCTGGAAAAAAGCGGCGCAAACCTCTGCTACCTGACGCCGAGCCATCATTTCCCGACCGGCGTCACGATGCCCGCCCCCCGCCGCGCACAGCTTTTGGCGTGGGCGGCGGCCCGGCCCGGGCGGTATATATTGGAGGACGACTACGACTCGGAGTTCCGTTTTGACACGCGGCCGCTGCCCAGCCTGCAGGGCATGGCAGGCCCCAACGGCCCGGTCGTCTACCTGACGACCTTTTCCAAGAGCCTTGCGCCGGGCATCCGCATCGCCTGCATGGTGCTGCCGCAAAGCCTGCTGGCGCGCTACCGGCGCGATTTTGCCACCTACGCCAACACGGTCAGCCGGTTTGAGCAGCAGACCCTCTGCGAGTTCATGGCGGGGGGCTACTTTACGCGGCATCTCGCCAGAATGCGCCTTGCTTACAAACGCCGGATGGAGGCGTTCGCGGCTGCGCTGCGGGCCGCGCTGCCCGGCGCAGAGCTGGACGGCGTACACAGCGGGCTGCACTTTCTGCTGACGCTGCCCGGTGCGGGCGGCGAGCGCGCCATGGTCGAGGCAGCGGCCCGGCAGGGCGTGCGGCTGCGCGGCCTGAGCGAGTATTATCTGGCCCGGCCGGAGCTGTGCCGGCCCGACACCGTGGTTGCGGGCTATTCCGCACTGCGGGAGGAGGATGTGCAGGCCGTGGCACAGGCGCTGGCAAGGGCGTGGCTAAAGGATTGACGGCATCCTCCCGGGAGGTGGTTCTTTCTTTTGCCAACAAAAGAAAGAACCAAAGAAAATTGCCGCTGTTGCGACGCAGCGGACCCGCGCCTTGGGGGCTGCACGCCCCCAAGACCCCCAAAGAGGAAGTCGGAAGATTCGGCGGCTAAACGGACGCAGTATTACTGTCCGTTCTTAACGCCGCCGAACCTTCCTCCACATTTGAGTCGGGTGTTGCGGGGTTGTGAGCGAGGGGCCACAGTTGAGCGGAGCGAAACTGGGGTAGTGAGCAATGCTTGCCCCTGCGGGGCAAGCAACCGCAAGAGCGGGCCAGCTTTGCTGGCTGGCGGCGCTCGTTGCGCGCCGCCAAGCGCCCCGAACCCCCGCTGTGGGAATGGGATGTGCGTAGGGGCGGGGCTCTGCTCCGCCCGCGCCGTCAGGGGAGGGCTGCCGCCTTCCCTTACCCCTCTCACTTTTCCTCTACTGCTCCGTAGGGCGGCCTGCCCTCAGGCCGCCGCACTGTGCCTTTAGAACTCCTTTATCCTTTTGTTGTAGGGGGCGGCGTCCTCGACGCCCCGCAACCGCGCCATAACCACCCACAAAAAAATCCCGCCGGGGCGTACACCTCGGCGGGACGGTTTATTTATTGCTCAAAATCACTCATACAGCGGGAACTTCGCGGTCAAATCGGCAACGCGCTTGGCAATGTCGTCTTTCTTGGCGGCAAAGTCAAAGATGCAGTCAGCGATGCAGTCAGCGATGATCTTCATCTCCTCAACACCCATGCCGCGGGTCGTCACAGCGGGGGTGCCGATGCGCACACCGCTCGTCACAAACGGGCTGCGCTTCTCACCGGGGACGGTGTTCTTGTTGGCGGTGATGTGCACCTCGTCCAAATTGTGCTCCAGCTCCTTGCCGGTGCAGTCCTCGTCGGTCAGATCGATCAGCAGCAGGTGGTTGTCTGTGCCGCCGGAAACCAGCTTCACGCCGCGGGCGGTCAGCTCAGCCTCCAAGGCCTTCGCGTTCTCAACGATCTTGCGGGCATACTCCTTGAACTCAGGCTTCAGTGCCTCGCCGAAGCAGACGGCCTTTGCGGCGATGACATGCTCCAGCGGGCCGCCCTGCGTGCCGGGGAAGATGGCAGAGTTGATCCGCTTGATCAGGTACTCGTTGTTCGTCAGGATCAGGCCGCCGCGGGGGCCGCGCAGCGTCTTGTGGGTCGTGGTGGTCACGACATCGGCGTAGGGCACAGGGCTCTGGTGCTGGCCGCCTGCGACCAGACCGGCAATGTGGGCCATATCGACCATCAGCATGGCACCGTAGCCGTGGGCGATCTCGGCCAGCTTCTCAAAGTCGATGGCGCGCGGGTAGGCGGACGCACCGGCCACGATCAGCTTGGGGCGGACCTTCGCCACCTGCTTGGCCAGCGCGGCGTAGTCAATGCGGCCGTCCTCGGCCGAGACGCCGTAGGAGACGAAGTTATAGTTTTTGCCGCTCATGTTCACGGGGGAGCCGTGGGTCAGATGGCCGCCCTGAGACAGGTCCATGCCCATGACGGTATCGCCCACATTCAGCAGCGCAAAGTAGACGGCGAGGTTGGCCTGTGCACCGGAGTGGGGCTGGACATTGGCGTACTTGGCGCCGAACAGCTTGCAGGCGCGGTCGATGGCGATCTGCTCGACCTGATCGACGTACTGGCAGCCGCCGTAGTAGCGATGGCCGGGGTAGCCTTCGGCGTACTTGTTCGTCAGCACACTGCCCATGGCCGCCATCACGGCAGGGGAGACGATGTTCTCGCTGGCGATCAGCTCAATGTTCTGGCGCTGACGGCCCAGCTCACGGTCCATGGCCGCGCCCAGTTCGGGGTCAACCTTTTCCACATAGCCGATGGTGTCGATGATGTCCTTGTACATACTGCTTTCCCTCCATTATTAGAAATAAAATCACGCCTTACACCCCGTAAGGCGGATTATAACGTCCCTTTCGTCGATAACACCCCGTCGATCCGCGCGTCCCTGCGGGTGGCGGCGTCCAGAGCTTTGGCAAAGGCTTTGAACATGGCCTCCAGCTTATGGTGGTCGTTCTCACCGTACAGCACCTTCAGGTGCAGGTTCATCATGGCGCTGTAGGATACCGCGTAGAAGAACTCCCGCGCCATCTGGGTGTCCATGCCGCCGCAGCTTTGCCCGGCAAAGGCGGCATCGTACACAAAATACGGCCGCCCGCCCAGATCCACGGCGCAGAGCGCCAGCGTCTCGTCCATCGGCAGCATACAGCTGCCGTACCGCACAAGGCCGGCCTTGTCGCCCAGCGCCTCCTTGAGGGCGGTGCCCAGCGCAATGCCGATGTCCTCGATCGTGTGGTGGCAGTCTACATCCAGATCGCCGTGGCAGGTCACGCTCAGATCAAACAGGCCGTGGCGGGCAAAGCCGTCCAGCATATGGTCAAAAAAGCCGATGCCGGTGTGCAGGTCGGTCTTGCCGGTGCCGTCAAGGTCGATGGTCAGCGTGATCTGCGTTTCCCGCGTGTTGCGGGTCACAGTCGCGGTGCGTGCCATGAGAAACCCTCCTCTTTAGCGGTGTAAATCGCTGGTATTTATTAACTATAACACGCCGGACGGGGTGCGTCAACGCTTTACGGAAGGTTTTTGGTTTCAAATCTTTTGCATTCCGGCCTGATTTTCTGCTTTTGTTCAGCCGGGGGCGGGGCGGCCTTGCTACGGCGGGCCGGTATTGGGCAAAATTGGCAGGCTCTGCCCGGATTGGTCTGCAAATATTTACGAAATCGCAACACTTTTCGGCGCGGTAAACGCTACAATAGAAGCAAGAATCAAAATTGTCTTTTTTGAAAGGACAAATACCACCATGGCAAAAATGATCGGAATTGATCTGGGGACCACAAACAGCTGTGTGGCTGTGGTCGAGGGCGGCAAGCCGGTCGTCATCCCCAATGCCGAGGGCCAGCGCACAACGCCCTCTGTTGTGGCGTTCACCAAGGCGGGGGAGCGGCTGGTAGGCGAGCCTGCCAAGCGTCAGGCCGTGACCAACGCCCCGCGCACTGTGACCAGCGTAAAGCGGCTTATGGGCAGTGAAACGCGGGTGCCTGTGGACGGCAAATGCTATACGCCGCAGGAGCTGAGCGCCCTTATCCTGCAAAAACTCAAGACGGACGCCGAGGCTTATCTGGGCGAGACTGTGACCGAGGCGGTCATTACGGTGCCCGCCTACTTCAACGATGCCCAGCGGCAGGCCACCAAGGACGCCGGGCGCATCGCCGGGCTGAATGTGCGCCGTATCATCAATGAGCCGACCGCCGCCGCGCTGGCCTACGGGCTGGACAACGGCCGCACCCAGACCGTCATGGTCTACGATCTGGGCGGCGGCACCTTTGATGTATCGCTCATCCGCATCGGGGACGGCATCGTGCAGGTGCTTTCCACCTGCGGGGACAACTACCTCGGCGGCGATGATTTTGATGAGCGGATCGTAAACTGGATGGCCGAACAGTGCAAGGCCAGCCACGGCGTGGACCTGACCACGGACCGCGTGGCCATGCAGCGCCTGCGCGAGGAGGCCGAGAAGGCCAAAAAGGAGCTTTCCAGCGCCAAGCAGACCGAGCTGAGCCTGCCGTTCCTCACCACAACGGCGCAGGGCGCGCTGCATCTGCAGCTGACGCTGACCCGCGCCAAGTTTGAGGAGCTGTGCGCCGATCTCATCGAGCGGACGGCGCTGCCGGTGCGCAATGCCCTGAGCGATGCCCGCCTCTCCGCAAGTGATCTGGATCAGGTGCTGCTGGTCGGCGGCTCGACCCGCATCCCGGCCGTGCAGGCCAAGGTCATGCGGATGACCGGGCTGGAGCCATCCCGCTCACTGAATCCGGACGAGTGTGTGGCGCTGGGCGCTGCCGTGCAGGCGGGGCGTCTGGGCGGCGTGGCCCTGACCGGCCCCGGCGAGGGCCTGCTGCTGATGGATGTGACCCCGCTGACCCTCTCGATTGAAACTGTCGGCGGCGTGGCAACGCATTTGATCGAGCGGAACTCCACGATCCCGACACGGTTCAGCAAGGTGTTTACCACCGCGGCACCGTTCCAGAATACCGTGGAGATTAAGGTCCTGCAGGGCGAGCGTGAGTTTGCCCGGGACAACAAGCTGCTGGGCACCTTTACGCTGCGGGGCATCAAGCGGGCGTGGGCGGGCGTGCCGAAGATCGAGGTGACCTTTGACATTGACGCCAACGGTATTGTGATGGTCCGGGCGCGGGATATGGACACCGGCAAGGAGCAGAGCATCACGATCTCGGGCACCTCCAATCTGAGCGAGGCCGAGATCACCCGCGCCATGCGGGACGCCGCCGCCTTTGCCGGGCAGGACAGAGAGCGCAAGGCTGCCTTGGAGGCGCTGAACGCCGGGGAGGCTGCGCTCTACCGTGTGAACACGGCGCTGGGCAGCAAGGCCGGCAAGGCGCTGGACCGCGCGACCCGCAGCAAGATAAAAGAAGCCGAGCGCGTGCTGGAGCGTGTGCTGCGCCACAAAAAGGCCGACCGCCTGACCCCGGCGGATGTCGCCGCCATCACCAATGCGCGCGAGGCACTCTCCGCCGTGGCCGCCCCGCTGGTGGCACAGTGGGAGAGTGAAAAATGATATTTGCCTTCCCCCTTTGGGGGAAGGTGGCTCGAAGAGCCGGATGAGGGGCGGATTTGCCATGACTGCCCGATAATGGGCTGCATTGGCACGCTTGCCCCGCATCAGTCTGCTTCGCGGACAGCTTCCCTCTCGGGGGAAGCCTTTTTTGTTGCATAGGGAATTTTTTTGTGCTATACTAGCCAACATAGCACTTTAGTAGGTTAAAGGGGAAATGGGAAGTTGAAAACATTCAAATACGCCTTTGTGCGCTCTGTGCCCATCATGGCGGGGTACATCGTGCTGGGGCTGGGCTTTGGCGTGCTGCTGCAAAGCAAGGGTTACGGCGCGGGCTGGGCGCTGGCCATGGGCGGCCTGATCTACGCGGGCAGCATGCAGTATGTTGCGATCGACCTGCTGGCGGGTGGCGCGTCGCTGATTTCGGCGGCGCTCATGACGCTGATGGTCAACGCGCGGCATCTATTTTATGGTATTTCGATGTTGGAACGTTATAAAAATACCGGCGCGGCTAAGCCGTACTTGATTTTTGCCCTGACTGATGAGACTTACTCCGTTGTGTGCAGCGGCGACGCGCCCGAGGGCGTTGACCAGAGCAGATACTTTTTCTGGGTGTCGCTGCTGGATCAGTTTTACTGGGTTGTGGGCTGCGTGGCGGGGGCGCTGCTGGGCAGCGTGCTTCCCTTTGATACCACCGGCATCGATTTTTCCATGACCGCGCTGTTCCTCGTCGTCATGACCGAGCAGTGGAAGGCAAGCGGGGATCACACCCCCGCGCTGGTGGGGCTGGGTGTCTCGCTGGTCTGCCTTTTGATTTTCGGCAGCAGCAATTTTCTGATCCCGTCCATGCTGGGCATTACGGCGGCTTTGACGCTGCTGCGTAAAGTTACCGAGAAAAAGGAGGCCGACCATGCCGTTTGATGTACACGGTGCGCTGCTTGTGGCGGTGGTCGCGGGCGTGACGGCGCTGATACGGTTTTTGCCCTTTGTGGTGTTCGGCGGCGGGCGGTCCACACCAAGGTTTATTGTCTACCTCGCGGGTGTGCTGCCCTGCGCCATCATGGCGATGCTGGTGGTCTACTGCCTGCGCGGCGTGGACCTGCTCGGCCCGACCCGTGGCCTGCCGGAACTTATTGCCGCCGCAGCGGTGGTAGGTCTGCATTTGTGGAAGAAGAATACATTGTTGAGCATCGCCGCAGGCACGGCGCTGTATATGGTGCTGGTGCAGATGGTGTTTGGGTGACGCGCTGTAGAGGGCGATGCCTTCCCCCTTAGGGGAAACCTTTATAAAAAAGCCGAGGCTTTCATGCCCCGGCTTTTTTCTTGCGGTTATCGTTGAGTTGGTGCGCCCGGGCGATGAGCCGGGTGCGGTTGAAGAACAGGATGCCCACAAAGCTGAACAGCACAATGCCGGTCAGCACCGTGAAAAACCAGTTCCCCTCCAGAATAAAGCTGCCTGCGGCGCAGGTCAGCAGGGTGGGGAAGGGCAGGCTGATAAAGATGGCGGCGATAAAATGCTTCGGCCGCATGCCTGCGTTGGCGGCGGCGTAGGGGATAATGCCGTTGGGCAGACCCGGTGTGATGAACGCAAGGATCGTGTAAAACCACGGGTCTTTGCTGCTGCGCACGCTGTTCAGCAGCTTGGTGGCCTTGGCATTGTCGGCGGTCAGGCGGCGGATGACCGGAGCCAGCCGCCGCGCGGCGAGAAAGACGGTGAGGTTGGCAACGGCCGAGGCGGAAAAGCTCGTCACAAAGCCGAGCCACGGCCCATAGGCAAGCCCCGCCGCCAGCTGCACCGGCATGGCGGGAATGACGAGGGAAAGCACCTGCACAACGGCCAGAAACCACAGCGTCAGAAAGCTGCGCAGCCGCCCCTGACTGGTCAGATAGGCGCTGAGCGCCTGCTCGTCCCCGGCGGAAAACGCGCTCCACAGGCCGGGCAGCAGCAGGCGGAAGGTCTCCACAATGAGCAGCACCGTCACCAGCACGACCACCGCCACCGCGAGCGCGGCAAGGCGCTTTTCCCTTGTATTGGCATGTTCGGACATGGGTAAATATCTCCTTATCGAATAAAAACAGAAAATACTATACCAAAAACAGCGGGGAAATGCAAGGGAATTTTGGGGAAGGGCGGTAGGGGCCGGGCATGCCCGGCCCGCGGCCTTCCCATAAATGCCCGTCCGCCGTAACCACCCCGGAGCGGTCAAGACCGCTCCCTACAAGGCAACCGTGAATGTCGGTTCGTAGGGGAGGGTCTTGACCCTCCCGGGAGGTTTGCGGCATTCGCGGCGTTCCCGGGAGGGATAAATCCCTCCCCTACATGTAAAACATAAAAGGGCAATGTCGGGTAGGCCCCGGGCCGGGCATGCCCGGCCCCTACAACTGCGGCGAACAAAAAATCCCGGTGCACACTTGCACCGGGAAAATGGCAATCTTATCTCTCCTCCAGCGCCACATACTCCTGCGGCTTGCCGACATACTGGTAGGCGGGGCGGATGATGCGGTTGGCAAACTCGACCTCCTCCACGCGGTGGGCGCACCAGCCCGGCACACGGGCAATGGCGAACAGCGGGGTGTACAGATCCTCGCTGATGCCAAGCATGCGGTAGATCAGGCCGCTGAACAGGTCCACATTGGCGCAGACCTTTTTGGGGCCGTGCTTTTCCTCAGCAAAGACCTGCGGGGCCAGCCGCTCGATGCTGCACAGCATCTCGTATTCCTCATCATAGCCCTTTTTATAGGCAAGGCTCTTGGCGTGGGTCTTGAGAATCTGGGCACGCGGGTCGCTCAATGTGTAAACTGCGTGGCCCATGCCGTAAATTAAGCCGCTGCCGTCGCCGCGCTCCTTGCGGATGATCTTGCGCAAAAGCTCGCGGACCTCGTCGTCGTTTGTTGGGTTCTCGACATTTTCGAGAATGTAGTCCAGCTGGTGCATGACCTTCAGGTTTGCGCCGCCGTGCTTGGGGCCCTTCAGCGCACCGATGGCCGACGAGATGGCCGCGTAAGTATCCGTGCCGGAGCTGGACAGCACGCGGCAGGTGAAGGTCGAGCAGTTGCCGCCGCCGTGGTCGGCGTGGACAAGCAGGCAAAGGTCGAGCAGCCGCGCCTCCTCATGGGTGAACTTCTGGTCGGCGCGGTAGGTGCTTAAAATATGCTCGGCCGTGCTCTGCCCTTCGGTCGGCAGGTGGAAGTACATGCTCGACCGGTCGTAGACGCGGCGCTTGATCTGGTAGGCGTTGACCATCATCGTGGGCAGCTCGGCGATCAGGTTGATGCTCTGGCGCAGGATGTTGGGCAGGCTGTTGTCCTCGGCGTGCTCATCGTAGCTGTACATGGCCAGCACGCTCCGCGCCATCTTGTTCATCAGGTTGGGGGACGGCGAGTTTAAGATCATGTCGTCGGCAAAGCCCTGCGGCAGCTCACGGTGATGCTCCAGCAGCTTGCGGAACTTGGCGTACTGCTCCTGCGTGGGCAGAGAGCCGAACAGCAGCAGCCAGATGACCTCCTCAAACATGAAGCGGTCGTGGGCGTCGGCTGCGGCGGCCAGCGTGTCAATGTCGATGCCGCGGTAGACCAGCCGGCCCGGGATGGGCGCGATGGTGCCGTCCGGCTTCTTGTCATAGCCAATGACGTTGGACACGTTCGTGATGCCGGCCAGCACGCCGGTGCCGTCCAGATTGCGCAGGCCGCGCTTGACGCCCATCTGGTCCGCCAGATGCGGGTCCAGCGTGGCGTTATGCTCTAAATATTCATTGCAGAGCAGGTTCAACTCATCCGGCTCCAAGGCCGGGACGTCCGGGTAATACATCGCAGATACCCCTCTCTCTATACACTTTGCATTTTTATACAGGCGCATACCACTGCGGGCCTTCCCTTACACCAAGCACCTGATAGATTGATTTTATAGTATATTGGCGCTTTCGTCAAGAAAAACTTAAAAATTTTGCAAAATTGCCAAGTTGGCACTTTAAATAATTAAGCTGGTGGGCAGATTGCCGCGAAATGTGTAAAAATGCGCATTGACAACCACCCCCAAACCGGTTACTATTATGTATATCGTAAGAAACACAGGGAAAGGGGAAAGTATTTTTATGAAAGCAGTTCTGATCCCGGGCGACGGCATCGGCCGTGAAATCGCCGAGAGTGTGCGCGCCGTCTCCGCCGCGCTGGACACCGGCATCGAGTGGCAGGAATATGCCGCCGGTGCCGAATATGCCGCCGAGAGCGGCGAACTGATCGCCCCCGGCGCGCTGGACGCCATCGAGGCCTGCGGCTGGGCGCTCAAGGGCCCTACGGCTACCCCCATCGGCAAGGGCTTCCGCAGCATCAACGTCCAGCTGCGCCAGCGCTTTTCCACCTACGCCAACCTGCGCCCTGTGCATACGCTGCCGGGTGTACCCACCCGCTTTGACAATGTGGATCTTGTCATCGTGCGCGAGAACACCGAGGATCTGTACAAGGGCATCGAGTACATGGTCAACGATGAGATGGCCAACGGCGTCAAGCTCATCACCCGCCCTGCGTGCGAAAGGATCTGCCGCTTTGCCTTTGACTATGCCCGCAAAAACGGCCGCAAAAAGGTCACAGCCGTGCATAAGGCCAACATCATGAAGCTGACGGACGGCCTGTTCCTGCGCACCTTCCGCGAGGTGGCGTCCCACTATCCCGAGATCACCGCCGATGACTGCATCATTGATGCACTCTGCATGAAGCTGGTGCAGAAGCCGGAGCAGTTCGATGTATTGGTGGCCCCGAACCTCTACGGCGATATTATCAGCGACCTCTGCGCGGGGCTTGTGGGCGGTCTGGGCTTTGCGCCCAGCGCCAACATCGGCGATAACACGCGCATTTACGAGGCCGTCCACGGCTCTGCGCCCGACATTGCCGGGCAGGACAAGGCCAACCCCAGTGCGATCCTGATGGCCTTTGCCATGATGCTCAACGACCTTGGCGAGACAGAGAAAGCCGCGAAGCTCAACGCCGCCATTCTGGCACAGGTCGCCGAGGGCAAGGTTGTGACCGCGGATATTGGAGGAACGGCGGGAACGAAGGCATTTACGCAGGCGGTTATTGATAGACTGTAAAAAGATAAAGGATAATAGATAAAAGATAATAAAATTGGTGGATCGCGTCGCTGGCGCGCCGCTCGAAATTTTGTTTTCGACCAAAGGGAGAAAACTCCACACTTTTTCTTATCTATTATCTTTTATCTATTATCTAAACAAAACGGAGGGTTCTCCCATGAAACTGCACGACCATGGCGTTTATCTTGTAAACGGCGTCCCCCAGACCACGGCCCCGGCGGGTGTGACCGAGGCCGAAGCTAAAAAGGGCACCATCGCCTACGGCATCCTGAAGGCGCATAACACCAGCGATTCCATGCAGGATATGCGCATGAAATTCGACTCGATGACCAGCCACGACATTACCTATGTCGGCATCATCCAGACGGCCCGCGCCTCCGGCATGAAGGAATTTCCGCTGCCCTATGTCATGACGAACTGCCACAACAGCCTTTGCGCTGTCGGCGGCACCATCAACGAGGACGACCACCAGTTTGCCCTCTCCGCCGCGCACAAGTACGGCGGCATCTATGTCCCGCCGAATATGGCGGTCATCCACAGCTACAACCGGGAAATGATGTCGGGCTGCGGCCGGATGATCCTCGGCTCTGACTCCCACACCCGCTACGGCGCGCTGGGCACGATGGCTGTCGGCGAGGGCGGCGGCGAGCTGGCCAAGCAGCTGGTCGGCCGCACCTACGATATGGCCTACCCCGGCGTGGTTGCCATCTATCTGACCGGCAAGCCAAACCCCGGTGTCGGCCCCCACGACGTCGCTCTTGCCCTCGTGGCCGCGACCTACGCCAACGGCTATGTGAAGAACAAGGTCATGGAGTTTGTCGGCCCCGGCGTTGCCAATCTTAGCGCCGATTACCGCAACGGCATCGATGTCATGACCACTGAGACGACCTGCTGGTCCTCCATCTGGCAGACTGACGATGTTACGAAACAATACTTCGAGCAGCACAACCGCCCCGAGGCCTATAAGGAATTGAAGCCCGCCGATGTGGCCTACTATGACGGCTGCATTGAGCTGGATCTGTCCACCGTTGAGTGCATGATCGCCCTGCCGATGCACCCCAGCTACGCTTACCCGATCCGCGAACTGAAGGCCAACGCGAAAGAGATTTTGCAGGCTGCTCAGGATCAGGCCAATAAGCAGCTGGGCGGCAAGGTCGAGATGGACTTGGTCGGCAAGATCTGCGACGATGGCCGCATCTATGTCGATCAGGGTGTTGTGGCCGGCTGCTCCGGCGGCACCTATGAAAATATCTGCGCGGTCGCGGATATTATCCGCGGCAAAAGCTGCGGCAACGGTGAGTTTAAGCTCAGCGTCTACCCCGACAGTATGCCGACCTATCTGGAGCTGGTCAAAAACGGCGCAGTGGCCGATATTGTTTCCGCCGGCGGCATCTTCCGCGAGTGCTTCTGCGGCCCCTGCTTCGGCGCGGGCGATACCCCTGCCAACGGCGAATTCTCGATCCGCCACACGACCCGCAACTTCCCCAACCGCGAGGGCTCGAAGCCCGGCGAGGGTCAGATCAGCGCTGTGGCGCTGATGGACGCCCGCTCCATTGCGGCCACCGCAGCCAACGGCGGCTACCTGACCGCTGCCAGTGAGCTGACCGATGCAGAGTACACCCTGCCCGAATACCACTTTGAGCAGGGCGTCTACGACAAGCGCGTCTACAACGGCTGGGGCCACCCCGAGCCGGACTACGCGCTGAAATTCGGCCCGAACATCAAGGACTGGCCCGAACAGCCCGCCCTGACCGAGGATCTGCTTGTCAAGATCGTCAGCTATATCACCGACCCTGTCACTACCACCGATGAGCTGATCCCCTCGGGCGAGACATCGTCCTTCCGGTCGAACCCGCTGCGTCTGGCGGAGTTCACCCTCTCCCGCAAGGATCCGGCCTATGTGCCGAACGCCAAGGCCGTCAAGGCGCTGGACGAGGAACGCCGCGCAGGCGCTCTGCCCGCTGAGATAGCGCGTGTCTACGATGATTTGAAGAAGCTGGGCTACACGCCCGATGCGGCAAATACCAACATCGGCTCGGCCATCTTCGCCAACAAGCCCGGTGACGGCTCCGCCCGCGAGCAGGCCGCCAGCTGCCAGCGCGTGCTGGGCGGCGCAGCCAACTTTGCCTGCGAGTACGCCACCAAGCGCTACCGCTCCAACTGCATCAACTGGGGCATGCTGCCCTTCCTGATGAAGGATCCCGCTGTGCTGGACAATGGGGATTATGTCTACCTGCCCGGCGTGCGCAAGGCGCTGCTGAATGCCGATGACGAGTTGACCGCCATCGCCGTAAAGCCGGACGGCGGCGTAGTTCGCTTTACAGTCAGCCTCGGCGCTATGACCGATGCCGAGCGGCAGATCCTGGCCGATGGATGCCTCATCAATTATTACAAGAATAACTAAAGAAAAACGGCCCGCTGGGAAAAAATCCCGGCGGGCCGTTTCTGTAGAGGCCGATGCTTGCATCGGCCCGCGGAGGGGTCAAGACCCCTCCCTACAATTCAATTCAAAAGGGGTGCTGTAGGGGCGAACATTGTTCGCCCGCGGCACATGGCGGCGGTCACAACGTTTCCGGGGCGATGACGAGCATCACCCCCTACACCGTAGGGGCGGATTCCATATCCGCCCGCAGTGTCCGGCGGATCGCTGCAAAAATTCTTGCATACCGTCGAAAACTCTGCTATAATACAAAAACCGCCTGTTTTAACAGACGGCAAGGCGCTGCACACAACGGCAGGCGGTTGGCCCCACCCCCGAAAGGAGGTGAGACCATGCGATTTACATTTACGTTCTATATCGGTCGCAAGACCTTTACTTTGAGCTTAGTTGTAAAAAGCAATAACCGCCACCCCGGCAGGTGACGGTTATTAGGCTAACCTTTTAACATGTTCACCGAAAGGGCCAACCGCTTGTCGCAGCGCCTTTTCTGTTATTATTATACCGCACACCGCAGGTTAAGTCAAGCCCATTGCACCCGCGCAAATTTCGTGCTACAATAGCCTTATCATTAAACAGCAAAGGACGAAAAGCAATGAGTGCGATTTTAGCAGTGTGCGGTGACGGCTTCTGCGCTATGGTCAGTGATGGCCGCTTTGTCGAGGAGCCTATCACCGGCGATACACCCCATGTCATCAAAAACGACCTGCCCAAGGTCCGCAAGATCAACCGCAATGTGGTGGTCGGCTTTGCGGGCGATACGCTGGCCGCCGTACAAATCATCAATGCCGTGGACGAGTACCAGACCCAGTACCTGACGCTGGAAAAGGTCGTCAAGATCCTGCGTGAGAAGGCCGCCGAGGTTCAGGTACAGCCAGTGGGCGTCCGGCTCATCGTGGGTGGGCGCAACCGCAAGGGCGAGTTCGTTATGACGATGCTTGGCAGCGCCGATGGCTACGAGCCGCAGACTCAGGCTGTCCGCCCGGGCGCCTACCTCATCGAGGGCGCCTGCTCCCACACCGATGTGGCCCCTTGGCTCGAGGAGGAGGTCAAGCCTCAGGCTGCCGACTGGCGCAGCCTTGACGATGTGGCCCGCACGCTGGACGGCTGCATTGCCAAGATGGCCAAGAACGACAAGAGCATCAATACCACGTATTTCCGTCAGCTTGTCCGCTGATATACAACGATAAAGGGAGAAAAAATTATGAAAATCGCTTTGATCAATGAGAATAGTCAGGCTGCCAAGAACGCACTGATCGAATCCACGCTGCGCAAGGTCGTGGAGCCGATGGGCCATGAGGTCGTCAACTACGGCATGTACACCGCCGAGGATGCCGCCCAGCTGACCTATGTCCAGAACGGTATTCTGGCCGCTGTGCTGCTCAACTCCGGCGCAGCCGACTATGTCATCACCGGCTGCGGCACCGGCGAGGGTGCCATGCTGGCACTGAACAGCTTCCCCGGTGTGATCTGCGGCCATGTCGAGGATCCCGTGGACGCCTACACCTTCGCCCATGTCAACGATGGCAACGCCGTGGCGCTGCCCTTTGCCAAGGGCTTCGGCTGGGGCGGCGAGCTGAACCTTGAGTACATCTTTGAGAAGCTGTTCGGCTTTGGCCATGGTCAAGGCTACCCGAAGGAGCGCGTTGTGCCCGAGCAGCGCAACAAGAAGATTCTGGACGGCGTGCGCGCCGTTGCGTTCCGCGACCTGTCCGACATTCTGAAGGACCTCGACCGCGACCTCGTCAAGGGCGCCTTCGCCGGTGAGCACTTCGCCGAGTATTTCTTCCCCGCCTGCAAGGATGAGAAGCTGGCCGCCACCGTCAGGGAACTGATGGCGTAAGCCCTGCCGTAAAATAAAAGAACTGCCGACCTCCGGCCGGTTGTAGGGGCGGATGCTTGCATCGACCCCTGCAGCTTACCGGAGGTCGGCTTTTTTGCGCAAATTACCGAAATTTACCGTTGACTAATGCCGTGCCAGATGGTAAAGTAAGTATAGGTGCGAATAGTGCCGCTTTGTAAAAATTCAAACAAAGGTGAGGTGGTTGTCACAATGGATACCCCCAGTCCCAGTCCTGTGTACCGATGTATCTTGAATAAGGCAGCCACCATGTTTATACCGGGCAACCTGAGGCAAACTGCGCGTTAAAAAACGCACGGTATTGCTGTGCTTTGCATTGCCTAAAATTAAATGTGCTCGGCTGCCGCCTGAAAAGGAGGCAGCTTTTTTATGTCCGACACCACGATCGCAACCCTGCGCGCCATGCTCGCCAATCTGGATGATGCCAAAAAGTACCAGAGCCTGCGCGATGTTATGTCCACCCTGCCCGCGCCCGATCTGGCCGCCGTGTTTGAGGATCTCCCGCCGGAGAAGCTCCCGGTGCTGTTCCGCCTGTGTCCCAAGGATCTGGCGGCCGAGATCTTTGCCGAACTGACGACCGAAACCCAGCAAAACCTGATCGATGGCCTGACCGATAAGGAATTGAAGGCTGTTGTAGATGATTTGTTCGTCGATGATGCGACGGATTTGGTTGAGGAAATGCCCGCTAATGTAGTCAAGCGTATCCTTGGCCAGGCGGACCCCGCGACCCGCCGCATGATCAACGAACTGCTCAAATACCCCGAGGACTCCGCCGGCGGCGTCATGACCACCGAGCTGATGGAGCTGCGCCCCGACTGGACGGTGGCGCAGGCGATGAGCGCCATCCGCAAGAACGGCTTTGACAAGGAGACCATCAACAACTGCTATGTCACCGACCGCGACCGCACGCTGATCGGCGTTGTATCGCTGCGCGCACTCGTCCTCTCCAAGGATCCGGACAATGAGCTGATCCGCGACATGATGGATGACAATGTGGTCAGCGTCAACACTACGACCGATCAGGAAGATGTCTCCCAGATGTTCGAGAAGTACGGCTATCTGGCTATTCCTGTTGTGGACAACGAGAAGCGTCTGGTCGGTATCGTCACGATCGACGATGCTATCTCGATCATGCAGGACGAGGCCAGCGAGGATATCGCCAAGATGAACGCTATCGGCCCGTCCGACAAGCCGTATTTTAAACAGTCTATGCTGGATCTGTACAAAAGCCGTGCGCCGTGGCTGTTGTTCCTGATGATCTCGTCCACCTTCTCCAGCATGGTCATCCGCGGGTATGAGGATGCCCTCGCCGCCGTGACCGTGCTGACCGCCTACATCCCGATGCTGACTGACGCGGGCGGCAACGCGGGCAGCCAGAGTACCTCCACCATCATCCGCGGCATGGCGGTCGGCGACATTGAGCCGCACGACTTGCCTAAAATCCTGTGGCGTGAGTTCCGCGTGGCGATCCTCTGCGGCGGCACGCTGGCGCTCTGCAACTTTGCAAAGCTCATCTTTCTGGACGGCATCCTGCCCCCGGTCGCAGCGGTCGTCTGCCTGACACTGCTCTGCACGGTCATCCTCTCCCAGCTGATCGGCGGTCTGCTGCCGGTCGTTGCCGAGAAGCTCAAGATGGACCCCGCCGTTATGGCATCGCCGCTCATCACCACCATTGTCGATACCACGACGCTGCTCGTCTACTTCAACATCGCACGGACGCTGCTGAAAATCTAATTTTAGACACCGTGTTCAATATTGTAGGTTGTACCACACCCCCGGGTGTGGTACAATTTTTTTAGAAAGAAATTGAGAACGTAGGGGCGGGGCTCTGCTCCGCCCGGCAACGGTACAGCTGCCGCGAGTGGGCACGGGCGGAGTAAAACCCCGCCCCTACTGCGTTATAGAATTATACATGACTTCTTGGCAGGAGACTTTCATCATGAATATGCAGGATTTCTACACCGGGCACGCCTTTGATGCGTATGAGTTTTTCGGTGCGCACACCTACTTCGGCGGCACACATTTTGCAGTGTGGGCACCGTCCGCCCAGCATATCGCGGTCGAGACCGAGGCCGGCACCTTTGACATGCACCGCACCCAGCCCGGTGTGTGGGAGTGCGATGCCCCCGGCGTCAACGCAGGCATGGTCTACCAGTATTGGGTGCGCGGCGCAAACGGCCAGACCGTGGCCCACTGCGACCCCTACGGCACCGCCATGACGCTGCGCCCCGACGGCCGCAGCATCGTCACCGATACGCCCAAGGGCTTCAGCGATGACAAATGGATGCAGAGCCGCACCAAATGCTTTGATAAGCCGATGAATATCTATGAGGTCCACGCCGGAAGCTGGCGGCAGAAGGAGGACGGCAGCTGGTACACCTATGCCGAGCTGGCCGAGCTGCTGCCCGCCTACTGTAAGGAGAACGGCTTCACCCATATTGAGCTGATGCCGCTGGCCGAGCATCCGTTTGACGGCAGCTGGGGCTACCAGATCACCGGCTTTTTTGCGCCGACCAGCCGCTACGGCACACCGGACGAGCTGGCCGAATTTGTCAACGCCTGCCACAAGCAGGGCATCGGCGTTATTCTGGATTTTGTGCCGGTGCATTTTGCCGTGGATGCCTACGGCCTGAAGGAATTTGACGGCACCCCGCTGTATGAGTACCCGGCCGCCGCCGTGGGCCAGAGCGAGTGGGGCAGCTGCAACTTTATGCACTCTCGCGGCGAGATCCGCTGCTTTATCCAGTCCTGCGCCGATTACTGGCTGCGGGTGTTCCACGCGGACGGCCTGCGCATGGACGCGGTCTCCCGCCTGATCTACTGGCAGGGCGACCCCAACCGCGGCGTGAACGGCTCAACGCTGGAATTTTTGAAGGGGATGAATCAGGGGCTGCAGCAGCGCCACCCCACGGCGATCCTCATCGCCGAGGACTCGACCAGCTTCCCCAAGGTCACCGCCCCTGTGGAGTACGGCGGCCTCGGCTTTGACTACAAGTGGGATCTCGGCTGGATGAACGACACGCTGGACTACTTTAAAAAGACCAGCGAGGAGCGCCGGGAAAACCTTGGCAAGCTGACCTTCTCGATGATGTACGCATGGAACGAGCATTACATCCTGCCGTTCAGCCATGACGAGAATGTCCACGGCAAGGCGACCATCGTACAGAAGATGTACGGAGACTACGAGGGCAAGTTCCCGCAGGCGCGGGCGCTGTATCTGTATATGGCAATCCACCCGGGCAAGATGCTCGACTTTATGGGCAACGAATTTGCGCAGCTGCGTGAATTTGATGAAAGCCGCGAGCAGGACTGGATGGTGCTGCAGTACCCCAACCACGATGATTTCCACCGCTACCGCAAAGCGCTGAACGAGGCCTACTGCAAAAACGAGGCCTTCTGGAGCCGCGAGTATGACCCAGCTGCGTTCCAGTGGCTTGATTGCGTCCACCCCGAGCTGGACGCCTGTGCCATCTGGCGTGAGGGGAACGAGGGGGCTGTGCTGGCTGCGTTCAACTTTGGCGATACCGCGCTGGAGGATTACACCCTGACCCTGCCCCGCGCCGGCAAGCTGACCCTGCTTTTGGACACCGACTGGCAGTGCTTCGGCGGCAAGACCGAAAAGCCGAAGCGGGCTGCCGGCAAGGCGTGCGACGGCACGCTGAAGGTGACGCTGGCCCCGTTCAGCGGCCGGCTGTATAAGCTGGTCTGATTTTACAAGGATAGGCAACACCCCTGCGCCGTTTTTGGGATGGCGCAGGGGTGTTTTTTGCTGTGCGGTAGGGGCCGGGCATGCCCGGCCCGTAACTTTGCCGTTGCAATCCCTTTTGCGGTAGATTTGCAGGGAGGGGTCTTGACCCCTCCGCGGCGGCCAGAGGGCTGGCCGCCCTACAAGCGCCCGTGAACGGGGTGTCTGCGTCACCTGCGGGTCGTCGGGGACGCCGACCCCTGCAGGCGCAAACCGCAAGCGCTTCTGCTATTGAAACCGTCCGCGGCGGCATGGGGGCATCCCGCCGGGCGCATACCAGCCATCCGGAAAGAAAACAACTTGCCAACAGAAATTTTGTGTGATAAAATCATAGAAAAGAAGATGCAAGGATGTGATTGAGTGCAGTGGAATAGTGGTCCTGAATCGCCCCGGGAAAAATGGGAGTACCGGCGTGCCCAAAAAGAGTGGGATAAGTTGCGCCAAAAGGAGCGCGGAGCGTACCATTACCAATATCCGTATGCACCGCCGCGGAAAAAGCCGATGGTGCGTCCGGGATTCTTAATTGCATTGGTGGCAGTGTTGGCATTGGCGTGGTATTTGCAAACGGACGCGGGCCAACAGCGGTTTGTGGGATTTCTGAATACGCTGCGTCAGGAACAACAGGCACCCTTGCCGCAGATAAGCACAAACTTTGCACCGATTGCAAGCGGCACAGATATAACAAAATTGTCTATGCAGACAGGGCATTATGTGGATGTGCAAAAAGCGATTGTGGAACAGCTGGATGCAATTGAAAAAAGCATGTATGCCGACTTACAGGATTACGGTTCAATCCAATACCGCTATTATGAGGACTCAATCGCCGCTTTGCTTGTTAAAATTGATGCACTCCGACAGACACACATTGCGTCAACTTCTCCGATGGCGGAGTTTGAAAGCTATTGCAGTGGTTATTATGGGGCAATAGAAACATTTTTTGTCGGTCTGCAGCAAAAGCAGAGCATTGAAAATGCAGACTACAGTGCCCTTGTCACCTGGCAGCAGGAAAATGAGAGCCCCTTTGACAAGTTGTGTCAGTTGATGGACGATAACGGTGTAGTATATGAGTGGAAGACCAATGAAGACGGAGAAGAATATATTTACTTTTTGATGAGCGATAATGGCGCATACTGAAAAGCAGAGCGTTCCGAAAAGAGGAGCGCTCTGCTTTTTTCGGGGAAAATAGGATGATTGCGTAAGATTTCTATATGATGGCGTGATGACAATACTACAGTAGAATGGCTTCCCCCGTGGGGGAAGCTGTCAGTGGCCCCGCCCGCTGACTGATGAGGGGGAGCCCGCCATTATTGCCTGTTTACGGCATGCTTCGGCAAACTCTCCCCTCATCTGGCCCTGCGGGGCCACCTTCTCCCCCAGAGGGAGAAGGCTTAAAGAAGCCGCCCCAATACTCCTCCACGATCTCCCTTTCCACAAACGGCTCCTTTACCCCGTTGCGTTCTATGGTTGTTTCGTGGCCCTTGCCTAAAATTGCAATAATATCCCCGGGCTGGGCGTGGTCGAGGGCGTAATAGATTGCCTGCCGCCGGTCGGGAATCTCTGCAAACGGTGTGGCCGGGTTGCCTAAGCGCAGCCCCGCGCGGATGTCGGCCAGGATCTGCTCAACAGGCTCGGTGCGGCTGTTATCCTCGGTGATGACGCAGAAATCCGCCAGCCGCGCGCAGACGCTGCCCATCCCGAACCGGCGCAGCCGGCTGCGGTCGCCGCCACAGCCGAACACAGCGATCAGCCGCGCGGGCTTATAGGCCCGCAGCGTGCGCAGCAGGCTCTCTGCGGCGGCCTCGTTGTGGGCGTAGTCGATCAGCACCGTGAACGGCGCGCCGACTGCGGCAGGCTCGACCCGGCCGCGCACGACCGCCTCGGCCAGCCCCCGGCGGACAGCCTGCTCCCCGGCGCCGAGCAGCCGCGCCGCCGCCAGCGCCGCCAGCGCGTTGTAAACGCTGAACGCCCCGGGCATACCCACCGTGTACGGTACGCCGTCCACCGTGAAGGCCGCCCCCAGCCGCCCGCCGGTGCGGGTCAGCGTGATGTCGGCGTCCGCGCGCAGATCGGCCGGGCGGTCTATGCCGTAGGTCACGGCGCGGCAGGGCGCGCCCTGCCGGATTTTCCCCACCCACGCATCATCATTGTTGAAAACTCCGGCTGCACAGTGCGGAAAAAGCGCCGCTTTCCAGTGCAGATACTCCGCCAGATCCGCATGCTCCCCCGGGCCGATGTGGTCGGGGGAAAAATTCGTAAAGATGCCGACGGCGAACGCCAGCCCCGCGACCCGGCCGGCCTTCAGCCCAAGGCTAGACACCTCCATGATGCAGGTGTCGCAGCCGTCATCGGCCATCCGGCGCAGCAACGCCTGCAGGTCACAGCTCTCGGGCGTGGTGTGGTTCAGATCGTGGCGGTGCCCCGGCCAACAGGCACCGTTTGTGCCGATCAGCCCCACCCGCCGTCCGTCCGCCTGCAGGATGGCCGCCAGCAGGTGGGCGGTGGTCGTCTTGCCCTTGGTGCCGGTAATGCCCACCAGCGTCATCCGCCCGCCGGGGTCGCCGTACAGCCGCGCCGAAAGCACGGCCATCATGCGGCGCGGGTCGTCTGCCTGCAAAACGGCGCAGCGGTCGGGCAGATCACGCCCGGCATAGCCCGGCCCGCACAGCACGGCCGCCGCCCCGGCTGCGGCGGCCTGTGCGGCGTAGGCGCTGCCGTCGGTGTGGCGGCCGGGCAGACAGACAAAAAGCGCCCCCGGCTCCGCGCTGCGGGAGTCGCAGCAGACGCAGGTGATCTCGGTCAGGGCGTCCCCCCGCAAAAGCCGGCAGCCGGTATCCCGGATAAGGCGGCGCAGATCCATTCGGCATCACGCTCCAAAAAATTGCTCATACCAGATCAGAAAACTGTAGACGCACCAGATCTGCCGCCAGCAGTCGCCGCCGTGCAGGTGCCGGTTCAACATACTATGCAGCACCTGCGGCCGAAAGAACTGCGCAGCCGCCGGGCGCGCAAAGGCGGCGCGCACCCGGCTGGTGTAGGGCTCCTGCCGCAGCCAGTCCCGCACCGGCACGGGAAAGCCCAGCTTTTTGCGGGCGGCGCTGGCCGGGGGCAGTGTGCGTGCAGCCGCCTGCCGCAGGGCGATCTTCGTCATGCGGGCATTGGCCTTGGCGGCGGCGGGCAGGGCAGCGGCCAGGGCAAACACCTCCTTGTCCAGAAACGGCACCCGCAGCTCAAGGCTGTGGGCCATGCTCATCTTGTCCGCCTTGAGCAGGATGTCCCCGGCCAGCCAGAGGTTTATGTCCACCTGCTGCATCCGGCTCACCGGGTCCAGCCCCTCGGTGCTGTCCCACAGGGCCTCCGTCAGGAACATCGGGTCGCCGTCCCCCTCATAGTCGGCCAGCAGGCGGCGCTTTTCCCGCTCGGTCATCAGGGCGGTGGGGCCAAAATACCGCTCCTCCACCGGGCAGCCGCGCCGCACCAGAAAATTCACCCCCGGCCCGGGCGGCAGCAGCCCGGCCACCGCGCCCAGACCGCCGCGCAGCCAGGGCGGCAGACGGTCATACCACTGCGCGGTAAAGGGGTCGCGGTAGATGTTGTACCCGCCGAACAGCTCATCGGCGCCCTCGCCCGACAGGCAGACCTTGACCTCCCGCGCAGCCTCGCGGTTCAGGAAGTAGAGCGCCACGGCGGCGGCATCGGCCAGCGGCTCGTCCATGTGGTACTGCACGGCGGGCACGGCATCCCAGAACTCCCCGGGGCTGATGCGCCGCACCCGGTTGCGCACGCCGAGGCTGCGCGCCAGCGCCCGGGCGGGGAAGGACTCGTCATAGCGCGGCTCGGCGTAGCTGATCGTGTAGGTGCGGCCGGGGCGCGCCAGCGCCGTTATGTAAGCGGAATCCACCCCGCCGGAGAGAAAGCCTGCGACCTCAACATCGGCGACCTTGTGGGCGGCGGCGCTGTCCCGCAGAACAGCCTCCAGCTCGGACGGCGGGACCGGCGTCTCCCCGGGCAGAAAGGCGGGCTGCACCCACCGCGTTGTGCGCACGATGCCGTCAGAGAAGATAAGGAAATGCCCGGGCAGCAGTTTCTCCACCCCGGCAAAAAAGGTGTCCCGCCCCGGCGAATACTGGCAGGAAAGATACAGCGGCAGCTGTGCCGCGTTCAGCCGCTTCTCAAAGGACGGGTGATCCAGAAATGCCTTGATCTCGCTGGCGAACAGCAGCGTGCCGTCCGCACAGCGGCAGTAGTACAGCGGCTTTATGCCGAACATGTCCCGCGCACAGAACAGCGTCCCGGCCCGGCGGTCCCACAGCGCAAAGGCAAACATGCCGCGCAGCCGGGGCAAAAGCTCGCGGCCCCACTGCTCCCACCCGTGCAGCAGAACCTCGGTGTCGGTGCGGGTCGCAAAGCAGTGGCCCAGCGCCGTCAGCTCGGCGGTCAGGGCTTTGTAGTTGTAGATCTCGCCGTTGAAAACGATGACCAGATTTTTATCCTCGCTGTACAGCGGCTGGGCACCGCCCGCAAGGTCGATGATCGCCAGCCGGCAGTGGCCAAGGGCGGCAGGCCCCTCCACAAAGGTGCCCTGACCGTCCGGGCCGCGGTGGGCGATGCGCGCCAGCATGGGGGTAAGCGCCCCGGCATCGGCTGCGCCCTGCCCGGCGATGAATCCCGCAATTCCGCACATGAGATCATTGTCCTTTCCCGGCAGAGCAACCTGCCGTTACCGTTTTGTACACTCGACTTGCTGGCATTTTACCACAGGCTGTGGTAAAATCTTGTCAGAACAAAGCGGAAAGAGGGCGAGACAATGACACTGGGACAGAACATCCAGACCGCGCGCAAGGCAAAGGGAATGAGTCAGGAGACGCTGGCCGAAAAAATCGGCGTCAGCCGGCAGGCGCTGGGCAAGTGGGAGAAGGACACCGCCCTGCCCGGGCTGGACAATTTGCAGGCGCTGGCGGCGGAGCTGGGCACCGGCGTGGACGCGCTGCTGGGCGCACAGGCTGAAAGCCCGGCTGCCCCCGCCGTGACGCTGGACGCCCTGCGGGACCTGCTGGCCGCCCGCGATGCCGAGGAAAAGCGCCGCCGCCGGCTGTGGGGCGGTGCCGCGGGCGCGGCCTTCCTTGTGCTGGCGGGGCTGCTGGCCGGAACGGCGCTGCAGTATGAGCGGCAGATCGACGCGCTGAACCAGAATTACGCCGCGATTCAAGCCAGCTACGCGGCCCAGCAGGCGGACCTTTCGGCGCAGATTTCAGAGCTGCAGGACGCCGTCCGCATGGGGGAGACCACGGTGCTGGACTGGCGCTGGCTGCCTGCCGATAAGCTGCACAGGGACGCGGCGGGCAGCTGGATGCCTGTGCAGGTGCAGGTCACGCCGCGCACAGCCGCCGCGGGCACGACCGCACGGCTGGCCGTGCGCTGCGGCGATGATACGCGGCTGTATGATATGACCGCCGCGCCCGACGGCAGCTTTGCGGCAGGCGGTATCGTTTTTACGGTGGGCAGCACCTACGATTTGAGTGTGCAGTGGACCGCCGATGGTACGACCACCAGTGAGGGCTTAGGCACGGTGGACTTCAACGACGAAATGACCGAGCCGACGATTGTCTGGGGTGCGGCGGGCAGCAGTCTGGACTTTGGATATTCCGTGCGGCGGGTCGGCAATAAGCAGTACCGCCTGACCCTGACCTGCTACCCTGTGGAGGTGCAGGTGGACGCCCCGCCGTGGATGCAGCTTGCGCAGGTGGAAATCGACCTGCGCCTGAACGGCGACGCCGGGGAGCCGACAGCCACCGCCGTACTGGATTGCGAGGGCGAGTACAGCTATGGCAATTCCTCCCGCACCGAGAGCGTCTGGAATGGCACGTTTTACGATGATGCCGTCATCAACGGCTGGGAGTACGACGGCGAGACGCTGCCGAAGTACGTTGTGCGTGTGACAGACACGAATGGAAATGTCTGGACGGAGGAAATGCCGCTGACGGAGAAATAATGTGCCTTCCCCCTTGGGGGAAGGTGCCCGAGGCCCCGACCGAGGGCGGATGAGGGGCAGCCTTGCCAACAGAACCTATTTGCCGGGCGGCTGTGGTATACCTGCCCCTCATCCGGCCCTGCGGGGCCACCTTCTCCCTATGGGAGAAGGCAAAAAGAATAAACGCCCCCTTGCGGCATATACTGCCACAGGGGGGATTTTTATGCCGCAGATTCTGCCGGTGCTGCTGGGCGGGGATGCCAATGTCTACGGCATGGCCCGCAGCTTTTATGAAACCTGCGGTGTCCGCAGCCTTGCCGTCTGCCGCCGTGCGCTGCCGGCGCTGGCCTGCAGCCGCCTTGTCCGCGTTGCTGTACAGGACCCGGCGTTTGCGCAGGACACCGTGTTCACCGCCACGCTGCTCGGTCTGGCCGCACAGCACCCCGGCAAAACGCGGCTGCTCGTCCCCTGTGCGGACGGCTACACCCGCCTGCTGGCGCGCCATGCCGATGCCCTGCGCGGGGCCTACCGCTTTGCCTGCCCGCCGCCCGAGGTCGTTGAAGCACTCAGCGACAAGCAGCGCTTTGCCGCCGCCTGCCGCGCTGCCGGGCTGCGCACGCCCCAAACGGTGGTATTCTGTCCCGGCGGCGCGGTGCCGGACCTGCCGTTCGGCTGGCCGGTCATCGTCAAGCCGGCGGACTCCGAGGCGTGGGCGCGCTGCCGTTTTCCCGGGAAACGCAAGGTGTATCTGGCAGGGGACGCTGCCGCGCTGCGCACTGTTCTGGACGCAGTCTGCCGCAGCAGCTACTGCGGCGCTATGCTCCTGCAGGAGTACATCCCCGGCCCGGATACCCGTCTGGGGGTCGTGAATGCCTACTGTGCGCGGGACGGCAGCGTGCCGTGGCTTGTGCAGGGGCAGCCCCTTTTGCAGGAGCGCACGCCCGAGGGCACCGGCAACTATGTTGCCGTGCTGGTGGAGCCTGCCCGGCAGGACACCGCCCTGCTGGACACCCTGCGGGGGTTGCTGCAGGCGGCGGGCTGGCGCGGCTACGCCAATTTTGATTTGAAATACGACCGCCGCAGCGAGCCGGTTCTGTTTGAGCTGAACCCCCGCCCGGGCCGCGCATCGTTTTACTGCGATGCTGCGGGTGCGCCGCTGGCAAGGCCGCTGGTGGAGGATCTGCTCTGCTGCGGCCCTGTCACGCCGCCTAAGCTGCGCCCCGCCGTCTGGCACACTGCGCCGTGGTGCGTGGTGCGGCGGCACTGCCCCAGCAGGCTGCTGCTGCACCGCGCTGCTCTCCTGCGGCGCCGCGGCAGAGCCAGCGCCCATCTGCTGGCGGCAGGGGAGGGCGCGCCCCGGCGGATCTGGTTTGTGATGCGGCAATGCGGGTATGTCCGCAAGCTGCAGGGGCAGCGACAGCGATTGGAAAAGGGGTGACAGCAGACATGTGCGGCATCGTCGGTTTTACGGCAGAATACCTTGACCCTGCATCGGCCCGGCAAACGGCCAAGGCAATGGCGGAGCTTATCCGCCACCGCGGGCCGGACGGCGAGGGCTATTATGCAGACACGCGCGCCGCACTGGGCCACCGCCGTCTGTCGATCATAGATGTGAACGGCGGCGGCCAGCCGATGTTCAACGAGGACGGCACCCTTGTGGTGGTGTTCAACGGCGAGATCTACAACTATAAGCCGCTGCGCGCAGAGCTGCGCCGGTTGGGCCACACCTTTGCCACCGACTCCGACACCGAGGTCCTGCTGCACGGGTATGAGGCATGGGGCGCGGCGCTGCCCCGGCATCTGCGCGGGATGTTCGCGTTTGCTCTGTGGGACCGCGCCGCCGGTACCCTGTTCTGCGCGCGGGATCTTTTCGGCATCAAGCCGCTGTACTATTACCAAAGGGGGGCGTGCCTGCTTTTTGCCAGCGAGATCAAGGCGTTTCTGGCGCACCCGGCCTTTGAAAAGCGGCTGAACGAGGCCCGCCTGCCCGACTGGCTCAGCATGGAGTACCTGCCCGACCGGGAAACACTGTTTGCGGGCGTGTATGAGCTGCCGCCTGCCCATACGCTGTGCTGGCAAAACGGCCGCGTGACCCTGCAGCGCTACGCCGCGCCGCGCTTTCGGGTGCAGCGGGGCCGCAGCCTGCGCAGCTGGGCGCAAGCGATCGGCGATGCTCTGGCGGACAGCGCCGCCGCCCACCGCATCGCAGATGTGGAGGTTGGGTGCTTTCTCTCCGGCGGGGTGGATTCCTCGCTGGTCGTGCGGGAGACGGCGCGCAACCAGCCTGCGGTGCAGTGCTTTTCGGTCGGCTATCGGGAGGAAAAATATTCCGAGCTGCCCGCCGCCCGCGCGGCTGCGGCGGCGCTGGGCGTGCCCCTGACCGAAACGACCGTTACGGCCGAGGCGTTCTTTGACGCCAACCGCGCGATCCAGTGGTATCTTGACGAGCCGATGCCCAACCCGGCGGAGGTGCCGCTGTATTTTCTGTGCAAAACAGCGCGGCAGCGTGTAAAAGTGGTGCTGTCGGGCGAGGGGGCGGATGAGCTGTTCGGCGGCTACCCGCTGTACCGGCAGGCCGTCTGGGCCGAGGGCTGGCAGCGGCTGCCGCGCCCGCTGCGCCGTGCGTTGGCCGCACTGCTGCCGGGGTGCGGCTTTCTGCGCCGGGGCACACAGCCCCGCTGGCAGCGCTGCGCCCGTGCCAACTATGTGTTTGAGACCCCGCAGGAGCGCGATAAATATTTGAAGCGCTCGCCCAACACGCCCGAACCGGCCCGCCGCTGCAAGCCGTACTTTGATAAGGTGCGCGGCTTGGATGAGCCGACGGCCCTGCAGTGGGTGGATCTGCAGACATGGCTGCCGCGGGACATTCTGCGCAAGGCGGACCGGATGAGCATGGCCCACAGCCTTGAGCTGCGGGTGCCGTTTTTGGACCGGCGGGTGCTGGCCGTGGCGCTGGGCCTGCCCCGGCAGTACCGCTGCACCGCGCGGCGGGGTAAGATCGCCCTGCGCACCGCTGCGGCACGCCGCCTGCCCCGGGCGCTGGCCACAAACCCTAAGCGCGGGTTCCCCGTGCCGCTGGCCGACTGGCTGCGGCAGGACGAATACTATGCGCGGGTGAAGGCCAAATTCACCGGCCCGGTGGCCGAGCGCTTTTTCGACACCGGGGCGCTCTGCGCCCTGCTGGATGACCACCGGGCAGGTAAAACAAACGCTATGACGAAGATATGGGCGTTTTACTGCTTTATAGAATGGTATGAGGTGTATTTTGTAGAGCAAAAACCGCCGATTTTGTAAAAAACTTACCGAAAAAGCTTGACAAAGACCGATTGCGTTGCTATAATAACTTACGCAGTATGTCCCTTGTGGGCAGAACCCGCAATAAGCGCCCGTAGCTCAGCTGGATAGAGCAACTGCCTTCTAAGCAGTGGGCCGGGGGTTCGAGTCCCTTCGGGCGCATTATGTGGTGCCTATGGCGCAGTTGGTTAGCGCGCCAGATTGTGGCTCTGGAGGCCGAGAGTTCGAATCTCTCTAGGCACCCCACCAAAGACCGTTCAGGCCCGTTCCTGCGCGGTCTTTTCTTTTTATAATGGGCCGTCGCCAAGCGGTAAGGCAGAGGACTTTGACTCCTCCATCCGTCGGTTCAAATCCGGCCGGCCCAACCATGCCCCATAGAAAATGACGCAGCCAAGTTGGTTTGCGGCATTCTTCTAAGGGGCTTTTTTTATGGCAGGGCGGCGCGCCATACCCTGCGCGGCCGGGCCTTCCCTGTGAAAAAAGTTTACAAAAAGCTTTTCCGCTCCTATTGACAGGGGGCAGGGGCGCAGCTATAATAAAAGCCGCAATTGAACAATGTTCATATTGAGGTGCCCATGAATACGATCGTCACATCCAAAGAGGAGATACTGAAAACCAGCCGTGCGCTGATTCAGGAGCAGGGGTGGTCTGCTGTCAGCATCCGCTCTGTTGCGGCGGCGTGCGGGGTGTCGGTAGGCTCTATTTACAACTATTTTGACTCCAAGGCGGAGCTGGTCAGCGCCACCGTTGAAAGTGTCTGGTGCGAGATCTTCCACCGCCCGGAGGATGCCGCCGTCTTTCAGGATGTGCAGGCCTGCGTGATCTGGATGTATGAGCGGATGGCCTACGGCTGTGAGCAGTATCCCGGCTTTTTCACGCTGCATTCGCTCGGCTTTATGCGGGACGAAAAGGCTGACGGCAAGCGCCATATGCAGCAGGCCTGGCACCACATGCTCATGGGGCTGTGCGCAGTCCTCAGGCAGGATGCCAGAATCCGGCCCGATGCCTTTGATGAGCAGTTCACGGCAGAAAAATTTGCCGAGGTGCTGTTTTCACAGCTGCTGTCCGCGCTGCTGCGGCAGGATTATGACCCCAGCGCCGTGCTGGAGATCGTGCGCAGAACCCTATATTGACCACTGGCTTTTCATTCCCACCAGCGTGTGGGAATTTTCAATGCCTCAAACTGAACAATGTTCACAATGCTTACAAAAAACATCAGCAAAAAGGAGAAATTGAGCTATGCAAGCAATCGTAGAAACTGTATTTGATGCCGTCTATCTGGTATCTGTCATCACCATCGGTATCCTGATGATCCGTGGGAGCAAGGGTAACCCGCAGTTCCGTCTGTTTGGCCTGATGGCCGTTGTGCTGGGCGCCGGTGACTCCTTCCATCTGGTGCCCCGCGCGCTGGCGCTCTGCACCACGGGTCTGGAAAACTACACCGTGCCGCTGGGCCTCGGCAAGTGGATCACCTCGGTCACGATGACGATCTTTTATGTGCTGCTCTACTATGTGTGGCGTCAGCGCTACAGGGTCGAGGGCCGGAAGGGCCTGACCACCGCCGTCTACGGGCTGGCCGCCGTGCGCGTCATCCTCTGCATGATGCCGCAGAACCAGTGGCTCAGCGCCGAATCCCCGCTCTCTTGGGGCATCTACCGCAACATTCCCTTTGCCCTGATGGGCCTTCTGATCATCGTGCTGTTCTTCCGCAGCGCCAAAGAGCATAACGACGAGGCGTTCCGCTGGATGTGGCTGACCATCGTGCTGAGCTTCGCCTTTTATATCCCGGTCGTGCTGTGGGCCGATGCGATCCCGATGATCGGTATGCTGATGATCCCCAAGACCTGCGCTTATGTCTGGACGGTGCTGATCGGCTATTCCGCTATGAAGAAGGAGTGCAGATAAGCCACAGCACCCCGCCCGCAGAAGCCCGGCAGGACCGACTGCACTTTTTTGAACAAAAATCCACCTTTTAAAACAGCAGGCACTGGTCGGCGGCTGCGCTGTCTGTTATAATAAAAGCACGATACTGGCGGCAGAATGCCCGCATACAAAACAGACAGAATTTGGCAAGGAGTGATACCATGCTCGACCTCAGACAGTGCGCACTCGGTATTGAATTCGGCTCGACCCGCATCAAGGCGGTGCTGGTGGACGGCAGTCATGCCCCGGTGGCGCAGGGGGACTTCACTTGGGAAAACCAGCTGAAGGACGGCGTCTGGACCTACCCGCTGGAGGCCGTGCATACCGGCCTGCAGCACGCCTACGCCGCGCTGGCCGCTGATGTGCAGGCAAAATACGGGCAGCCCCTTACAACGGTGGGCTGCATCGGGATCTCTGCAATGATGCACGGCTATCTGGCCTTTGATGGGGCCGGCCGTCTGCTGGTGCCCTTCCGCACATGGCGCAATACGATGACCGGCCCGGCGGCGGCAGAGCTGACCGAGGCGCTCGGCTTCAACATTCCCCAGCGGTGGAGCATCGCGCATTTTTATCAGGCGCTTCTCAATGAGGAGGGTCATCTGGGCGAGCTGGCCTTCTTTACGACGCTGGCGGGCTATGTCCATTGGCGGCTCACCGGGCAAAAGGTGCTGGGCGTGGGCGATGCCAGCGGCATGTTCCCCATCGACAGCGCCACCGGCGGCTATGATGCCGAAATGCTCAAGACCTGCAGCCGACTGATCGCCGCTCACGGCTTCGGGCGTGAGCTGGCCGAGCTGCTGCCCGCAGTGCTGCCTGCCGGTGCCGATGCCGGTGTGCTGACGGCGGAGGGCGCCCGCCTGCTGGACCCCACAGGGACATTGCAGCCTGGCGTGCCGTTCTGCCCGCCGGAGGGGGATGCCGGGACCGGCATGGTCGCCACGAACAGCGTGGCCCCGCGCACCGGCAATGTCAGCGCCGGCACCAGCATCTTTGCAATGGTCGTGCTGGAAAAGCCGCTCTCCCGCGTCTACCCGGAAATCGACATGGTCACGACCCCCAGCGGCGAGGCTGTGGCCATGGTCCACTGCAACAACTGCACGAGCGATCTGAACGCATGGGTCAGCCTGCTGGCCGAGAGCGCGGCGCTCTGCGGGGCTGAGGTCGATAAGGGAACGCTTTTCACAAAGCTGTTCAATGCGTCGCTCAGGGGCGCACCCGACTGCGGCGGTGTGACCCCGGTGAACTACTTCTCCGGCGAGAGCGTGACCCATTTTGACGCGGGTCTGCCGCTGCTGCTACGCCGCCCCGATGCTGATTTTACGCTGGCCAACTTCATGCGGGCCAACATCTACTCGGCCTTTGCCACGCTGGCCATGGGGCTGGAGATTTTGAAGAACGAGGCTGTGGCCGTGGATACCCTGCTGGGCCACGGCGGGCTGTTCAAGACGCCGGGCGTTGCCCAGCGGTATCTGGCAGCGGCGGCGGGCGCACCCGTCACCTGCATGGAGACGGCGGGCGAGGGCGGCCCCTACGGCATGGCCCTGCTTGCAGCCTACCGCCTGCACCGCGCCGAGGGTGAGACGCTGGCCGACTACCTCAAGACCCGCGTCTTTGCCGGGGCACGCAGCACGACCGTGACCCCCGATGCCGCTGATGTGGCCGGGTTTGCCTCCTTCCTCCGGGAGTATGAGCGGGCGCTCAAGGCAGAGCGGGCGGTGGTCTGAGGTAAGCGGCCCCTTTGAACGAATGTCCCCTGCATAAACACCCCCGCCCCTGCGCATACTGTCAGTACGGAGGTGTTTAGCTATGAACTATCTTGACTGTGCGCAGTATGACTGCTGCCATAATAAGGCGGGCTGCTGCTGCCTGAACAGCATTCAGGTCCGCCACACCGGCCCCGGGGATGCTGTCTGCGGCAGCTACCGCAACAGCGAGGGCTGCGGCAATGTCGCCACCGACAACCCGCCCGCCTCGCCCGAGACCGACATCCACTGTGACGACAAGGGCTGCCGCTATCTGGAGGGACGCTGCTGCTGCGCGGACCATGTGAGCATTGACGAGTGCAGCTGCGGCCCCGAGTGCGCCACCCGCGCCCCGAAGGAAAACAACTAATAAGCTAGCAAGGGCACCGCTTATTTTGGGCGGTGCCCTCTTTTGTGTTGCGAAAGGGTACATTTTGTTGTATAATAAGACGATATAGTAGGTCGTGTACGCCCTTTTGCGGGGTAAACGCGGCGGTGCGGGTGCCGTGCGGGGCGGATGCCATATCCGCCTGCATCGCTGGTGCAGGCTGCACGGGTGCATGTGAAATGCGCCTCTACGATAAATTTGCTGTTTAAAATGAGGTGTCACTCTATGTCCGAGATCCCTGTCACGGTGCCGTTTGTCTCTTTCCGCCCGATGGAGCGGGAGCTGGATGCCGAGCTGCGCGGGGCGTTTGCCCGCGTGCTGGACAACAGCTGGTACATCGGCGGCCGCGAGGATGCCGCCTTTGAAAAGGCATTTGCCGCCTACTGCGGCGTCAGGCACTGCATCGGCTGCGGCAACGGACTGGACGCGCTGGTGCTGATCCTCAAGGCGATGGGCATCGGCCCGGGCGATGAGGTCATCGCCCCCTCCAACACCTTTATTGCAACGGTGCTGGCCATCAGCTACGCCGGGGCGACCCCTGTGCTGGTCGAGCCCACGCTTGCAAGCTATAACATCGACCCCGCCCGCATCGAGGCCGCCGTCACGCCGCGCACAAAGGCCATCATGGCGGTGCATCTCTACGGCCAGTGTGCCCCGATGGATGAAATCAACGCCATTGCAAAGACCCATGGTCTCAAGGTCATTGAGGATGCGGCACAGGCCCACGGCGCAGTCTACAAGGGCCGCCGGGCGGGCAGCCTCGGCGATGCCGCCGGGTTCAGCTTCTACCCGGGCAAGAATCTGGGGGCGCTGGGCGATGCAGGCTGCGTGACAACGAATGATGATGCGCTGGCCGAGAAGATCCGCGCCTTGGGCAACTACGGCAGCGACTACAAATACCACCATATTTATAAGGGACAGAACTCCCGTCTGGACGAGCTGCAGGCCGCTTTTCTGGCGGCCAAGCTGCCGCATCTCGATGCCATGAACGCCGAGCGCCGCCGCATCGCCGCGCGCTACCTCGCCGGGATACACAACCCCGCCGTGGCGCTGCCCGCCGTGCAGCCCGGCTGTGAGCATGTCTGGCATATCTTTGCCGTGCGCTGCAAGACCCGCGATGCGCTGGAAAAGCATCTGGCAGATCGCGGCATCGGCACGAACAAGCACTACCCGACACCGATCCATCTGCAGGGGGCCTACCGGGAGCTGGGCCTTGCGCAGGGCGCACTGCCGCTGGCAGAGGAGATCTCCGCCACCGAGCTGAGCCTGCCGATGTATTACGGCATGACCGAGGCGCAGGTGCAGGCAGTCATTGACGCCGTGAACGAGTATGAGGGGTAAACCATGCCGAAGGTCGGAATCATCATCTCCAATTACAACGGCTGGCAGGACACGCTGGTCTGTCTGGAAAGCCTGCAGCGGCAGACCTTTACCGATTTTGAGATCATCCTGATCGACGATGCCTCGCCCAATGATTCGGTGGCGCAGCTGCAGGACAAACTGCCGCCGAACACGGTGTTTCTGCCCCAGCAGCAGAATGTCGGCTTTGCGGCGGCCAACAACATCGGGATCCGCCGCGCGCTGGCCGATGGCTGTGATTTTGCGCTGCTGCTCAACAATGACACAGCCGCGCGCCCGGATTTTCTCGAAAAGCTGCTGACCGAAACCCCGGCCGGGGCGGTCAGCTGCCCGAAGATGCTGTTTATGGACCCGCCGGACGAGATCTGGTTTGCGGGCGGCGCGCTGGACCCCAAGACCGGCAGGGTGAAGCATTTGGGCGGCCATGAAAAGGACGGCCCGCGCTTTGCGGAGAAAAAGCAGGTAAGCTTTATCACCTTTTGCTGCGTGCTGCTGCCGCGCGCGGTCATTGAACAGGTTGGCTATCTCGATGAAACGCTGTTTATGTACTGCGAGGATGTCGATTACTGCCTGCGGCTGACCCGCGCGGGCGTGCCGCTGTGGTTTTTGCCCGATGCCGTCATCCACCATAAGGCCGGCGGCAGCGCCGGCGGTATGCTGTCGGTGTATTACATCACGCGCAACACACTGTATTTGACCTGCAAGGGCAGAAGCACCGCCTATGCAAGGCTGAAAACGATCCTGCCGCTCCTCACCGGCGCAGCCCGCTACGCGCTGACCAAGGCGCTTGGACGAAAAAAAGGACGCAGCTACGGCGCGTTCAGAGGCGCCGTGGATTTCTGGAACGGGAAGATGGGGCGGATGGAAGGATAAGCAGCGGCAAACCTGACGGGGCGTTGCTGCCTTTAGTACATTTGTGAAGCCGAAAGGAGGCCCACCGTGCCGCAACTCACCATCGTCATCCTGCAATACCGCCCGGACGCCGGGGCGCTGCGGCGCACACTGGCGGCACTGGCCATGCAGGACACCCGCGATTTCGCCGTGGTGCTGGGGGATGACGGTTCACCGCAGGATTATTTTGCCGAGAGCCGCACATATCTTGCGGCCCACGGCATCACCGATGTGCAGACCGTCAAGCTGATGCCGAACGGCGGCACTGTGAAAAACATGCAAAACGCCCTGCGCGCAGTCACCACCCGGTGGGTGCTGACCCTTTCGCCGGGAGATTTCCTCTATGACAGTGAAACGCTGCGCTGGTGGCTCGGCCGCCTGCAGGCAGATGCGCCGCGCGTGGCCTTCGGCCGGCAGGCCTACTTTGCGCCGGGCAGCGACCCGCACCCGGTCCCGGGCGAGACCCCCTTTGACCGCACCCCCTACGACCCGGCGCACTACGATGCAAGGTCCGTCCGCCGCAATCTGCTGCTCTACGATGACGGCATCAGCGGCGCGGGCCTTGTGTATGAGCGGGCGCTGCTGCAGGCCGCGATGGATACCATGGCCGGGCGCGTCCGCTTGGCGGAGGATTTTTCGCTGCGGATGTTCGCCGTGCAGGGGATACAGATCACCCGCTATGACCGCCTGACCGTCTGGTATGAGTACGGCGGCGGTGTTTCGACCGATGCCCGCGCCCGTGAGCGGATGCTGGGCGAATGGCGCGCCATGCTTGCGCTGCTGCGGGAAAAATTCCCCCGCGACCTCACGGTGCGGCTGGCCTATGAATACTACTTCAACGACCGCAGGAAATCCCGGCTGGTCCGGGGGCTGGTCGGGCGGCTCATCGTGCCGCAGAGCGCCCCCTTCAAAAAAGCGCAGCGTGCATGGACCCCGCCCACAAACGGCGACATAACCATCCTGCGCGCCATCTGCGCGTTTGCGGAAAAGTGAGAAAGGCGTCCACTATGATTATCCAGACAATCCATATGAAAAGCGTCACGGCGGAAGGACAGGGAACGCTCTCGGTCTTTGAGGGCAGCCGCGATGTGCCGTTTGACATCAAGCGCATCTACTATATCCACGGCGCGCCGCAGGGCACCCAGCGCGGCGGCCATGCCCACAAGGCACTGCGGCAGGTGCTGTGGTGCCCCTACGGCAGCATCCTGATCCGGTTGGACGATGGTCACGAAAAGAGTGAAGTCCTGCTCAACGACCCCGCCAAGGGGCTGATCGTCGAGCATAATATGTGGCGGGAGATGATCTGGCAGCAGGAAAACTCTGTGCTTTGTGTTGCCGCAGACTCCTACTACGAGGCAGAGGATTATATCCGGGATTATGATGAGTTTATCCGGTGGGTGGAAGAAGAATGATGCAGCTTCGTTATTTACAGCCGCAGGATGCCCCCCTCATGCTGGAATGGATGCATGATCCGGACGCGGTGCGGTATATGCGTGCTGATTTTTCAGGCATGACGCTTGCGGATTGTGAGCGCTTTATTGCTGCGGCACAGCAGGATACCCCCAGTCTCCACCGCGCGGTGGCAGATGGGGCGGGTATTTATCAGGGAACGGTAAGCCTGAAAAATTGCGATGCAGACCGTGGGGAGGCTGAGTTTGCCATTGCGGTGCGGCGCTGTGCCATGGGCCATGGTGTGGCCGCATGGGGAATGCAGGCAATTTTGCAGCTCGGCTTTTCGCAGCTGGGACTGCGCCGTATCTACTGGTGCGTTGCCCCGCAGAATGTGCGGGCCTGCCGTTTTTATGCAAAGCAGGGATATACCCCCCTCAAGCCGGATCCGGACGAAAACGGTCTGCTCTGGTTTGAGGTGTTGAACGGATAAGGAGTTTGTCATGCAGCAGCCAAAGGTCAGTGTACTGATCTCATTCTACAATTTGGCACCGTATGTAGATCAGACAATGGAAAGCGTCCTTGCCCAGAAAACGGATTTCCCGGTCGAAATCCTCTGCGCGGACGATGGCTCCGAGGACGGGACCGTAGAGCTCCTGCACGGCTGGGAAAAAAGATACCCCGACCGTGTGCGGGTGTTCGTTATGGACCGCATACCGGGCAAAAAATATGAGGGCAATGAGCGCATCCAGCGGATGAACGCGATCCGCGGGCGGCTTTTCTATGAGGCAAAGGGGCAGTATGTCTGCTATCTGGACGGCGATGACTTTTATACCGATGACAGCAAGCTGCAGAAGCAGGCGGATATTCTGGATGCAGACACTGCGCACAAATATGTGGCCTGCGGCCACAACGGCTGCTATTACTGGGAGAGCACCGGCAGGACACAGCCCATCGAAAAGCCTGTCCGGGAGTGTGCGCTGACGGCCAGAGAGTATTGGAGTTTCTTCTATATCCACACCAACGCCATGATGTTCCGCAATGTCGGGCTGCAGGGGATAGACCCCTACACCAGCGGCGTGCAGATCATTGACAATATGCTGACCTATATGTTCCTGCCCTACGGCGGGGTCTACTATCTGCCGGACTGCATGTTCAACTACCGCCAGATCGAGGGCAGCACCTACCACCGCCGCAGCGTCTATCAAAACTATATCTTAAACGCGCTGATGCTTTACCAGCAAAAGGCTATACTGCGCGGGCTTTTCGGCGCGGGACTGGTGCGGACTGTGTACGAGTACACCCAGCTGTTTGAAAACCGCCGCGATCCCAAGCTGACGGAGGAGGCTAAGACCTACCTGCCGAACATTGACCGCTACCGTGCGGGCCGGCTGCGCCGCATTGTGAACTATAACAATGAAAATGCGCTTTCTCGCCTTTGGTGTGAGATCGAGAATCCGTTCTGGTTCTTTGTGACGAAAGTCTGCCGCCATTATATTTGGAAGCCGCATGTCCGCGCATTGCTGGAGGAAGCACGCGCAAAAACCGAAAAAGGGGAGTGCTGAAGCATGGAAGATATGAAGGAACTGACCGCGGAGGAGCAGGCCGACATTCTGCGCCATGAGCTGGAAGCTGTCTACGGCTCGTCATCGTACAGGATCGGCCGCGCCGTGACCTGGCTGCCCCGCAATGCAAAGCGCGGCCTGAAATATCTTTTGCACAACGGCCCGATTATCAGCGCAAAATATATCTATACTTATGCAAAGTATCATAAAATCGCAAACAAAAACTATGCCTACTGGGCCTGCCTGCAGGAAAAAGACTATCCGGCGGCATTGAAGCAATGGTTTTTGGAGAATAACTACACCCACACGCCGCTTGATCTGGAGCATCCCAAGACCTTCAGCGAAAAGACCCAATGGATGAAAATTTACGGAGGGCTAAACAAGCAGCAGGACCTTGTGGATAAGTATGCTGTCCGCGCGTGGGTCAAGGAGAAGATCGGCGAGGAGTACCTCATTCCGCTGCTGGGCGTCTGGGATCGCTTTGACCAGATCGACTTTGACAAGCTGCCCGATAAGTTTATGCTCAAAACGAACCACGGTGCGGGCTGGAACTATCCTGTGCTGGATAAATCGAAGCTGGATAAGGAAGATGCAAAGAAAAAGTTTGATCTATGGACAAAATTGAATTTTACCTACTACCTCGGCGGACTGGAATTGCAGTATGAGCATATCAAGCCCAAAATTTTGGCCGAGCAGTTTATTGAGAATGACGGCGGAGATCTGTACGATTATAAGTTCTGTTGCTTTGATGGCGAGCCGAAAGTCATCATCTACATCATGAATCGTTATGTCGATGCCGATGAGCGGATTGTCTGCTTTGATACGGACTGGAATTTGCTGCCCTTCAACATTTTCACCCCGCTGGAGCAGCCTGATGACATCCCGCGTCCGAAAAATCTGGAAAAGATGGTTGAGATTGCCCGCACTTTGAGCAAGGGATTCCCTTTTGTGCGCGTTGATCTATATGCATTGAATGATGGCTCCATAAAATTCGGAGAGATGACCTTTACGACCTATAGCGGTATTGCGCCGTGGCATCCGGCGGACGCCAACGCCTACATGGGCAGTCTGATTCATCTGCCCGGCGTCGACGATGAAGGAGACAAGTAAATGCCGACTGTCAGCATTGTAGTGCCGGTCTACAAGGCGGAAAAAACGCTGGACGCCTGTGTAGAGAGCATACTCGCCCAGACCTTTTCTGACTTTGAGCTTCTGCTCATTGACGATGCCAGCCCTGACCGCTGCCCGCAGATGTGCGATGCGTGGGCAGAAAAAGATCCCCGCATCCATGCGCTGCACCCGGCCAAGACCGGCCCGGGTCCGTCCGGCGCACGCAATGCGGGGCTGGATGCCGCAGCGGCGCCCTGGATCACGATGGTGGACAGCGATGATACGGTTGCGCCGGACCTGCTGGAAACACTTCTGGCAGGTGCAGAGCGCACCGGCGCGGAGCTGGTGCTTTGCAACTGTTGCCCTGTGACAGAGGACGGCGCACGGCACCCGCTGCCGGAAAACGAGCGTTTTACAGAGGAAACGCTGCTCGGGGTGGAAGCTTTCTGGGACGCCTTCGGCACGCCATGGATCAACCAGTTCACCGGCACGGCGCACAGGCTGTACGCCGCCCGGCTGTTTGCGCATGCCCGCTACCCGCTGGGCATGCTGCATGAGGATTACTACCTGCTGCCCGACCTTATCGCGGGCTGCACAAGGATTGCCTGCCTGCCCTATACGGGCTACTATGTCCTGCGCCATGCAGGCAGCATCACGGACGGTGCCAGACACGAGGTGCGTTTGGCGATGACCCGGGGGGATATCCACCGGGCAGAGTATTTTCTGGCGAACGGCTGGTACGACCGCGCCGAGGGGGCGCTAACGGATGCGGCGCTCTTCCTGCACAGCAATAAGCGCGCCTACGACTTGACAAAGCCCGGCCACCGGGCGGAGTTTGCCGAAACCAGACGGGAGCTGTGCCGTGTCTATGACGCACTGGCAGCGCAAAAGGGTACAGCATCGCTGAAGCTGCGCGCTGCCGCCCTGCACATCGGCCTGCCGGTGTTTGCGGGCTATCTGAAAGCACGGCGGTAAACGCCGACCAACAAAAAGGAGCTTCCCATGCCGACAGTCAGCGTCATTATCCCGGTCTATAAGGTGGAACGCTACCTTGACGCCTGCGTTGAAAGCGTCATCGGCCAGACCTACACTGATCTTGAGATCCTGCTGGTCGATGATGGAAGCCCCGATTGCTGCCCGGCGATGTGCGATGCTTGGGCAGAAAAGGATCCCCGCATCAGGGTCATACACCGCAAAAACGGCGGCCTTTCCGCTGCGCGCAACACCGGCATTGAGGCGGCAAGCGGCGAATTTCTGATTTTTGCGGACAGCGATGACCGGATGGAACCGGATGCCGTCCGCCGCGCGGTGGAGGCTCAGCGGAAATATGACGCTGACCTCGTGCTGTACAATCTGACCTATGTGGACGAGGAAAACCGTCCGCTCCCGCAGCCGGATTTCAGCGGCTTCCGGGATGAGGTCCTGTGCGAGGACGAGGTCTGGGCGCGCTATTTTGCGCTGGCCGAAACACGGATCTACTATGTGGTCGCATGGAATAAGCTGTACCGACGCAGCCTTTTCCGCACGCTGCGCTATGCGCCCGGCAAGCGGTATGAGGATCAGTTTCTGCTGCCGTATCTGCTCGGGCAGTGCGGGACCATCGTCTGCCTTGCCTATCCGGGCTATCGTTATGTGCAGCGCAAGGGCAGCATCATGGCAGCGGGGTCGAGCCGTAACTATCTGGATCGGCCTGAATTTCTGCTGGAATGGACAGCTTGCTTTGCCCGGCGGGGGGACTGCCTGCGGGCAGAGGGCCTGCTGAACGATGCCATCGACAATCTGACGGAAAAGCAGCGCTTTGATTTGACCACCCCGGCCCAGCAGGCCCGCTACCGCGCCGCCTGCCGCGGCTGTGCGGATGCCTACCGCCTGCTGGCCCGCACTACAGGGCAGCGCAGCATGTGGCTGCGGGCCGCGTTGCTGCGCATGAGTCTGCCGGTGTACAAGGCCTTTCTGCGGCATAAGGGCAAGGCGGCATCGCCTAAAAACTAAAGGAGCTTTCGCGCATGGAAAAATCACAACTGGAAAATTATCATGTTCACTACGGCCCGGCTCAGGGCTGGAGTCAGGTGGACCTGCATGAGCTGTGGCGCTACAAGGATCTGATCTGGCTGTTTGTCAAGCGCGACTTCAATGTCATGTATAAGCAGACCGTGCTGGGCCCGGCGTGGATCCTGATCAATCCGCTGCTGTCCACGGCTATGTACTGCGTTATGTTCGGCGTAATCGCCCAACTGTCCACGGACGGTGTGCCGCAGATACTTTTCTATCTGGCCGGCACGGCGCTGTGGGGCTTTTTTGCGGCCTGCATCAACAAGGTGTCGGGTACCTTTACAACGAACTCCAACATCTTCAGCAAGGTGTATTTTCCGCGGCTGGCGATGCCGCTCTCCACGATGCTGTCAGGCTTGATCAACTTTCTTGTGCAGTTTGTCCTGTTTTTTGCCCTGCTGCTTGTCTATCTTGCTAAGGGCGAGGTCAGCCCGCAGTGGGCGCTGATGCCGCTGGCAGTACCGCTGGTGCTGCAGGTCGGTCTGCTGGGGCTGGGCTGCGGCGTTATCGTGTCGAGCCTGACCACCCGCTACCGCGATCTGATGGTCGTGGTGACCTTCGGCGTGCAGCTCTGGATGTACGGCTCGCCGGTGGTCTATCCGCTGTCGATGATCGAAAACCCGCTGCTGCGCGGCGTCATGATCGCCAACCCCATGACCGCGCCGATGGAGACCTTCCGGTATATCTTCTTCGGCAGCGGGCAGGTGACGGGCGTGATGTGGGCGGCATCGCTGGCATGGACGGCGGTGCTGCTGGTGCTGGGTCTGTCGCTTTTCAGCAAGGTCGAAAAGACCTTTGTCGATACCGTATAAGGGGGCGCGTGTGATGAGTGAAAATAAACTGATGATCCGCGTCAAGGATGTCAAAAAGCAGTACCGCCTCGGCCAGATCGGCGGCGGCACGCTGCGCGGTGACCTGCAGAGCTGGTGGGCCCGCAAGCGCGGCAAGGAGGACCCCAACACCCTGATCGGCACCGACCAGCGCCTGATCGGCACGACCTTTATGGCGCTGAACGGCGTCAGCTTTACAGTCAACAAAGGCGAGGCCGTGGGCATCATCGGCTCCAACGGCGCGGGCAAGTCCACGCTGCTCAAGCTGCTGACCCATGTCACTGCGCCCACGGAGGGCGACATTGACCTGTACGGCCGTGTGGCCTCGATGCTGGAGGTCGGCACCGGCTTCCACCCCGAGATGACCGGCCGTGAGAATGTCTATCTGAACGGCGCGATCCTCGGCATGACCCGCGCGGAGATCGACGCTAAAATGGATGAGATCATCGAGTTTTCCGAGGTGCGGGACTTCATCGACACGCCGGTCAAGCGCTATTCCAGCGGTATGTTTGTCAAGCTGGCCTTCAGCGTGGCGGCCCATCTGGACAGCGAGATCATGATCATGGACGAGGTTCTGGCTGTCGGTGATATGAAGTTCCAGAAAAAGTGCCTGACTAAGATGCGCCAGGCCGCCCAGCGCGATGGCAAGACCGTGCTGTATGTCAGCCACAACATGGCCACGATCCGCGACCTGTGTGACCGCTGCATCGTTTTGGACAAAGGCAAGGTCGTCTTTGACGGCGGCGTCGATGAGGGCATTGCACTGTATTTGTCCACTAAGTCGCAGGAAACGGCCTTTATTGATTATTCGAAGGTGAAGCGTGATAACTGGTTCAAGCGCGATAATATCCGACTGCAGAGTGTGGAACTGATAGACACAGATAATGAAGTGTTGGAACGCCGTAAGCCTGTGCAGGTTCGCTACCGCGTCTATGCGAATGAGGCAGCCAGCGATGTAGGGTTGCGTTTGGAGATGCGTGATGAAGTCGGGAATCCGTTGGCGGCTACCTGCGTGTATGGGCTGGATCTGCAGCCGGGGTATACAAGCTTTGTGGCGCGGTACGATTTGACAGTGCTGGCACCCGGCAAATACGGCAGCTATTTTACTGTAATTACACAGGGCGAAGGTGGTGCCCATACGGTGGAGGATTGGGTTCCCGGTATGATGTTCCGTATGGTGGATACCTTGACGGAGGGCGAGACCGAGTGGAATGCTGCTGCATGGGGGCCTATTGAACTGCCTAATGCAGTGGTATCGGAGGTTTGCCATGACTAAGGTTGCGGTGCTCTATATTGCTACCGGTAAATATACAGTGTTCTGGCCTGAGTTTTATGAGAGCGCTGAGAAATATTTGTTGAAGGACTGCGAGGTACATTACTTTGTCTTTACCGATGCAGATGACCTGACCGGTGCGCAAGAGCCCCGGGTGCATATCTGTCCGCAGGAGGCTTACTCATGGCCGTTTGCGACATTGCGCCGGTTTGAGATATTTCTAAAGCAGGAGCAGGCGCTGAAAGCGTTCGACTATATCTTCTTTTTTAATGCAAATGCGCAGCTCATGCAGCCTGTAACGCAGGAAATGTTCCTGCCGCGGGCTGAAAAAGGGGAAAAGCTGCTGGTCGTACAGCATCCTTCGTTCTATGCCAAGCCTAACTACGAGTTCACATATGACCGTAATCCCCGCAGTACAGCCTGCATTCCGTACGGAATGGGGCGGTATTATGTCTGCGGCGGTGTCAATGGCGGTACAGCCGAAGCATTTCTGAAGCTTTGTCATACATTGGATGCACGCATCCGAAAGGATTTGCATAAAAATGTCATTGCCCTGTGGCATGATGAATCTCAAATCAATCGATATATCCTGTTCCGTAAGGATATACGGGTGCTGTCCCCGGCCTTCTGCTATCCGGAGGACTGGAATCATCTGCCGTTCCCCTGCATTGTCCTCATTCGCAGCAAGGCACGTTATCTGGACATTCCGGCGCTGCGCAAGGATGCGCCGCAGACAAAGCTCTCGCCGGCAGCAGAGAGATGGAACCGCTTTGCTATGCGTGCCGCCCGCTGGACGCAGAACCACATTTTCAAAAAAGGGAAATGACAATGAATGATACAAATTGGCAAAGCCGTGTGACACTGCTGGTCAACAGCTGTGATGCCTATGCAGATTTGTGGCAGCCATTTTTCACCTTGCTTACACGCTATTTTGTGCCGCTGCCAGATGAAATTTTGCTGAATACAGAAACAAAGGAATTTCATCTGGACGGTGTAAAACTCCGCTGTGTGCACAGCAATGCCCCCACCTATGGTGAGCGGATGACAGAGGCCTTGAAGCAGGTAAAGACCGAGTACACGCTGCTGCTGCTGGATGATTTTTTTCTGCGTCAGCCGGTGGATATTGGACGGCTGGAGGATATTGTCCGCTGGATGGATGCCGACAGGGATATTGTCTATTTTAACAGCGATGTGACAGAGGCTGTCTGCGATCTGGAAGTGGGGCGCTATCCCGGTTATCGCCGACTGCCTGCGGGCAACCGATATACGCTGAATCTGCAGGCTGCTGTTTGGCGTACAGAAAAATTTGCTGAATATTGGCAGCATAAGGTCAGCCCGTGGGACTGGGAAGAACGCTGTAATGTACTGACGGCAGCCCATCCCCGTGATAAGTTCTACTGTGTACTGAATGAAGAAGCGCGCTTTCTGGATTATGGCTACCGTAAGGGGCAATGGATGGGAATCTGCCATGGAAAATGGGTCGAAGCGGATGTGGTGCCCCTTTTTGCCAAAGAGGGGATTCAGGTGGACTTTGCCAAACGCGGCTTTGTAGACCTGAACAATCGCCCGGCCAGTCTGAATAACGGAGTGGACAGGGCAGAGCGGTATGCCCGCGTGCGGTCTTGCCTTGGCGCACAATACCTTCTTCCCTATTTCGTTTTCTGCCGCCGGTGCAATTTGTACTCGTGGAAGAATCATTGTGCTGTGGATGAGGACTATTTCCACTATCTGCAGCGCAAAGCGGATCTGCAAAACAAAACAGGCAAAAAGCTGCTTTTTGGACCTATGCAGCGATAAAAACCTCCGCCCCGCGGTTTTTGAACCGCGGGGCGGAGGTTTTGTTGAAGGATTACCGATAATCAATCGGCAGCGTTGGCAAACCGTTTAAACTCCAGTCGGCTAAATTCCCGTCTTGGAATTCATAATACCCCTGTGCGGCGATCATGGCGCCGTTGTCGCCGCAGTATTTCAGCTCGGGCAAAAAGACACGGGCACCCAGCTTCTGCGCGCCGTCATTGACGAGCTGGCGCAGGCGGCCGTTGGCGGCCACGCCGCCCGCTAAAACCACCTGTTGGGCGTTCGTGTCGGCTGCGGCGGCCAGCAGCTTTTTGGCCAGGATCTGGTCAATGCGCTCCTGAAAGCTGGCGGCCATGTCAGCCACATTCACGCCCTGCCCCTTCTGCTCGGCGTTGTGGACCTCATTGATGACGGCGGTCTTGAGGCCGCTGAAGCTGACATTGTACTTGCCCTCCACATGGGGGACGGGCAGCTTGTAGGCCTTGGGGTCGCCGCCGCGGGCAGCGGCGGCAACGCTGGGGCCGCCGGGGTAGGGCAGGCCCAGCGTGCGGGCAACCTTGTCATAGGCCTCGCCCGCAGCATCATCAACGGTGCGGCCTAAAATTTTATAGCGGCACCAGTCTTCGACCAGTACGATGTGGCTGTGGCCGCCGCTGGCAACGAGGCACAAAAACGGCGGCTTCAAATCCTGATGCGTTAAATAGTTGGCCGCAATATGCCCGCGCAGATGATGCACCGGCACCAGCGGCTTGTTTGCCGCATAGGCCAGCCCCTTGGCAAAGTTGACGCCGACCAGCACCGCGCCGATCAGTCCCGGCGCAAACGTCACGGCCACAGCGTCCACATCGGCAATAGTCATATTGGCGTCGGCCAGCGCCTTGTCCACGGTGGCGCTGATATATTCCGCGTGGCGGCGGCTGGCGATCTCCGGCACGACACCGCCGTAGAGGGCCTGCTCCTTCACGCTGGTGGAGATCACATTGGAGATGACCTTCCGGCCATCCTCCACGATCGCCGCCGCGGTCTCATCGCAGGTGGACTCGATTCCTAAAACATACATACAAAAACCTCTATGCAGGGGGCGGGCATGCCCGCCCCTCAGCGTTTTCTCGATTGCTATTTTCCCGGAAAAGTGCAGCCTCCGTCAGGCTGCGGGCCGGTCATGCCCGGCCCCTACGGTCGTGCTGCTGTTTTAATGGGCGGCAAGCCATGTCTTGCCGGTGCCTACCTCGGTCGTCAGGGGGACGCTGTAATGCACAACGTTTTCCATTTCTTCTTTCAGGATGCGCTTTACCTCATCGCACTCTGCCTCGGGCGCCTCGACAATCAGCTCATCGTGGACCTGCAAAAGCAGGCGGGCCTGCAGCTTTTCCTCGCGCAGGCGCTGCCAGACATGGACCATCGCCAGCTTGATGATGTCGGCGGCCGTGCCTTGGATCGGCGTGTTGCGGGCCATCCGCTCCCCGCTGGCGCGCACCTGAAAGTTGGAGCTGGCAAGCTCCGGCAGGGCGCGGCGGCGGCCGAACAGCGTTTCCACATAGCCCTTGTCCTTGGCGTGGGCGATGCAGTCCTTCATATAGCTGTCCACCTTCGGGAAGGTGTCAAGGTAGGTCTTTAAGAAGCTGTCCGCCTCTTTGACCGAAATACTCAGATCCTTGCTCAAGCTATACGCGCCCTTGCCGTACATGATGCCGAAGTTGATCGCCTTGCTGGCGCTGCGCAGCTGCGGCGTGACCTCGCTCTCCGGGATGTGGTAGATCTTGGCGGCGGTCGAGCGGTGGATGTCCGCACCGTTCAAAAACGCCTGCTGCATGTGCTCATCGCCGGTGATGTGGGCAAGGATGCGCAGCTCGATCTGAGAATAGTCGGCGTCCACCAGCGTTTCACCCTCGCCCGCCACAAAGTAACCGCGCAGCCGGCTGCCCAGCTCGGTGCGGATGGGGATGTTCTGCAGGTTCGGTTCGGTCGAGGAGATGCGCCCGGTGCGGGCCTCGGTCTGGATAAAGGTCGAGTGTACCCGGCCATCGGCGGCCTCGGCGTTCAGCAGTCCGTCCACATAGGTGGAGAGCAGCTTGGCGTAGGTGCGGTATTTTAAGATCTCGTCAATGACCGGGCTGTAGGGGCGCAGGCTCTCCAGCGTTTCGGCATCGGTGGAGTAGCCGCGCGCCGTCTTTTTGCGCGGCGGCAGGCCCAGCTTGTCGAACAGCGCCTCGCCCAGCTGCTTGGGGCTGTTTACATTGAACTCGTAACCGACTTCTGTATAAATATTGTGCAGGATACCGTCCAGCTCGCCCCGTAGGCTGTCGCCAAAGGCGCGGATACCGGCGGCGTCGATTGCAAAGCCGATACGCTCCATGTCCGCCAGCACCCGGGCCAGCGGCAGCTCCATCTCGTCCAGCAGCTTGCGCTGGCCGCTCTCGTCCAGTGCGGCGGCAAGGGTGTCGCAAAGGCCGGCCAGCACGCCCGCATCGGGGGCGTCCTCACAGTGGAAGGCGGCGTGTACGCCGTACTCGGCGGCCAGAGACTTGACCTCATAGCCGCTGGCGGACGGATTCAACAGGTAGGCGGCCAGTTTGCCGTCAAAGCGCAGCGCCTTGCCGACGCCGCCGTGTGCAAGCGCCAGCCGGTAGAGGGGCTTGGCGTCAAAGGCCCAGATCTCGGCATCGCCGTCCAGCAGGGCGGCCAGGCGGTCGGTGTCGGGCAGGTAGACCTCGCTGCCCTGCACGAGATACCAGCTGCCGTCCCCGGTCTTGGTGACATTCTGCGCGGCGTAAAAGCGGCCCTCCAGCAGCAGCGGCAGGGGAGAAGGCTCCACCGCCTGTACCGGGGCGGCGTCGGCAGCCGCAGCGGGGGCGGCGCTGCTCTCCAGCTCCCAGCGGTCGACCAGCTTGTGCATTTCCAGCGCGGCCAGCAGCTGCGCGGCGGCAGCCGGGTCACCGGGGCGGCGGATATAGGCGCTGGGGTCGGTCTCGATGGGGGCATCTCTGCGGATGGTGCCCAGCATATAGGAAAGATCAGCCTTGTCGCGGTTGGCGGTCAGCTTGGCGCGCTGGCCGGGCTTGACGGCCTTGTCCTCAATGTTGTCGTACACGCCCTGCAGGCTGCCAAATTTCGAGATCAGCGCCAGCGCGGTTTTTTCGCCGATGCCCGGCACGCCGGGAATGTTGTCCGACGAGTCGCCCATCAGGCTTTTTACATCAATGAGCTGGGGCGGCTCAATGCCGTATTTCTCCCGGATGGCGGCGGGGTCCATGGGGATGGTCTCCTTGTTGGTCGCCAGCAGAACGGTCGTGGCATCGTCCACCAGCTGCAGGCTGTCCCGGTCGCCGGTCGCCAGCAGCGTGGTGCCGCCGGCAGCCTCACAGGCGGCGGCCAGCGTGCCTAAAATATCGTCAGCCTCCCAGCCGGCCTTGCTGACCTGCACAAAGCCGAGGTCGGTCAGCAGCTCCTTCAGGACCGGCATCTGCTGGGCCAGCTCCTCCGGCATGCCGTGGCGGGTGGCCTTGTAGCCATCGTAGGCATTGTGGCGGAAGGTGGGGGCGCGCTCATCCCACGCGATGGCCACGGCATCGGGCTGGTGGGCCGCCAGCAGATTCAGCAGAATATTCTGGAAGCCGTAGATGGCGTTGGTGTAGCGGCCATCCTTGGTTGTCAGCAGCTTGATGCCGAAGAAGGCGCGGTTGACAAGGCTGTTGCCGTCCAGAACCATGAGTTTCATAAAGCTATTCTCCTTACAGACAATCTACATTTCAGTATACCACATTTGCGGAAAATATGGTAGAATAGATTACAAAAAAGCCTTCCCCCTAGGGGGAAGGTGGCGCGAAGCGCCGGATGAGGGGCGAACTTGCTGTGATAATCCGTGAACGGGTTGCGGTGGGAACGTCAGCGGGGCGTCGAGGACGCCGCCCCCTACACCCGTAGGGGCGCATTCCATATGCGCCCGAAGATTTAGCCTTGCCGCAACTCTGCACGGGCGGAGCAGAGCCACGCCCCTACAACGCGATTTTTATAGAAAGGGCATATTTTTATGCAGCTACGCAACCTACAAATCCCCGCAGGTGCGGTTTTTGCACCGATGGCGGGGTTGACCGATGCGGCGTGCCGCCATTTGATGGCGGACCACGGCGCGGCATGGACCGTCAGCGAGATGGCAAGCGCCAAGGCGCTGAACTTCGGCGACCGCAAATCTCTGGAGCTTTTGCAGGACAAGCACCCCCACGGCCTGTATGCCATCCAGCTTTTCGGCGCAGAGCCGGAAACACTGGAAAAGGCGATACTCTTTGTCCGGGAAAAGGGCGTCCGGTTTGATATGCTCGACATCAATATGGGCTGCCCGGCACCCAAGATCACCGGCAGCGGCGCGGGCAGTAAGCTGCTGCTCGACCCGCCGCTCTGCGGGCAGATGGTTGCCGCCGCCCGCCGGGCGCTGGGTGAGGATACCCCGCTGACCGTCAAGATGCGCATCGGCTGGGACGCCGACCACCTGACCGGCGTGGAGGTTGCAAAGCAGGTCGAGGCCAACGGTGCGGATCTCATCGCCGTACACGGCCGCACGCGGGAGCAGATGTATATCCCGCCCATCGACACGGCGGCAATCGCGGCCATCAAGCAGGCAGTCACGATCCCGGTGCTGGCCAACGGCGATGTGACCACCGCCGATGGTGCGCTCACCTTATTAAAAGAGACCGGCTGTGACGGCGTTATGATCGGGCGCGGTGCGCTGGGCGACCCATGGCTGTTTGAGCAGGTCCGCGCGGCGATTTTGGGCGAGGAGCGCCCGCCCGAGCCAACGCTGAACCAGCGCATGAGCACCCTGCGCGCGCAGATCTATGAAATGTGCGAGGAAAAAGGCGAGTGGGCCGCCATGCCGCAGGCCCGCAGCCAGGCCATGCACTATATGAAGGGCCTGCGCGGGGCCGCCGCCCTGCGGCGCTATTGCTCGATGCTGGAGCATTTTACCGATGTGGACACATTGATCGATGCGGTGTACAAGCTGCAGTAATGTAGGGGCCGGGCATGCCCGGCCCCTACAACCGTATTAAAATCTACCGCGCGTCAATTCATCCAGATTCTGCTCATAGCAGGGCAGCATGTGCGCGATAAAATATTCTGCTTCGGGGCAGTTCATGGCGTGCAGGGCGTCCATCTGCTGGGTGCGGGCGGCCTCAAACTCGCGGTTGCCGCCGCGGTCCTCCTCAATGCACTTGATGATGGCCGAAAGCCGGTCTGCCGCCTTTAAAATCTTGCGCTCGGCATCGTTCAGCACGCTGCCGGTCAGCCAGGCCTGCGTCTCGGCCTGCAGCTCGGCGGGCTGCAGGCTGGCCATAACGCGGGCGCTCTCATGCTCCACTGCCTTGTAGGCGGTGCGCAGGGCATCGTTTTTGTACTTGACGGGCGTGGGCATGTCGCCGGTCAGGATCTCCGGCGCATCGTGGTAGAGGGCGGCCGTGGCCACAACCTCGGGCCGCAGGGCTGCGCCGGTGCCGGTGCAGCTTTTGCCGATCAGGCAGAGCGTGTGCGCCAGCATCGCCGTGTCGGCGGTATGCTCGCTCAGCGATTCGGCCCGGGTGCTGCGCATCAGGCTCCACCGTGTAATGTATTTCATGCGGCTGAACAGCGCACTGAACGGATAGGTTTTCATCTTCACTTGACCTCCGGTTTGTGGTATACTGGGGTTGCTTTCAGTATACCACAACTTTTTGAAATGTGAGGCCCCATAAAGGGTACTATGAAAAAATCTGATACAAAATCGAATTACTGGCGGGTGTTCGCGCTCTGCTTTTTAACGGCGGTGCTGCTGTTTTTGCCGCACTGCATCATAGATGCGGCTGCGGGCGGCGGGTATTTCCACTATGCAGGGGACTTTAACGACCAGCAGATCAACTTTTACCAGTACGCCAACGCCTTTGTCAAGCAGGGCGGCACCTTCAGCTGGGCTACCGATCTGGGCAGCGGGTTTGTAAACTCCTACTCGTTCTATCTTTTGGGCAGCCCGTTTTTCTGGCTGTCGCTGGCGGTGCCTGCGCGGCTTATGCCGTGGGCGATGGTGCCGCTGCTCTGCCTGAAAATGGCGGTGGCCGGCGGCGGTGCCTACCTCTGGGCGCGCCGCTGGGTGCGGGAGGAAGGCTGGTCGATGCTGGCCGGCTGCCTGTATGCGTTTTCGGGGTTCAGCATCTACAACATCTTCTTCAACCACTTTCTGGATGTTGTGGCGCTCTTTCCCTATCTGCTGGCCGCGCTGGATGACGCCGCCATCGACGGCAAAAAGGGGCGCTTCCCGTTCTGGGTCGCGCTCAACCTGCTCAACAACTATTTCTTTTTTGCCGGGCAGGCGGTGTTCCTTATCATCTATTTCTTCTGTATGGTCGCAGGGCGGCGGTACAGGATCGGCCTGCGCCGCTTTGCCGCCCTTGCGTGGGAGACAGCGCTCGGCTGCGCGTGCGGCTGTCTGCTGCTGCTGCCCGCCGGGCTTTCGCTTTTGCAGAACCCGCGCACCATCGACCCGTTTACCGGGTACGGCTACCTGTTCTACGGCAAATCCCAGCAGTACGGCGCTATTTTTTACAGCCCCTTTCTGATGCCGGACGCCCCCTATTTCAAGGATATGTTTCAGGAGGGCATCCTCAAGCATACAAGCCTGACGGCCTATCTGCCGCTGGTGGGCGCTGCGGGCGGGCTGGCCTTCTGCCGCACACAGGACCGCCACCCCTTCACCCGCATTTTAAAGGTCTGCGTGGTCTGTGCCTTTGTGCCGGTGCTGAACAGCGCGTTCTACGCCCTCAACTCCAGCTTTTACGCCCGTTGGTACTATATGCCGATCCTTGTGCTGTGCGGCGCCACCTGCTGCCTGCTCTCCCGTCCGGCACTGGCTGAGCGCAGCCTGCCGCGTGCCTTTGGGCTGACGACCTTCATCACGCTGACGGCGGCGGTCTTTGCCGTGCTGCCCAACAAGGACAGTGACGGCAACTTCTGCCTTGGCGTGCTGGAGGAGCCTGCCCGGTTCTGGGCGCTGTTCGGCGTGACGGTGCTGGGCATCGTCCTCTTTGGGCTGCTCTGGCATTTCTGCCGCCGTAAGCGGCGGTGGGGCGCGATTCTGACCGCCGCCGTGCTGGGCTTCAGCCTTGTGTACGGCTCGCTGCATCTCTCCCTGACGAAATACGCCCAGTGGGATGTGGACGGCAATCTTATTGCCGAGACATACGACTCCGCCGATGCGGTCGCGGCCGCCCTGCCGGACGATGCCTTCTACCGGATCGATGCCTACGGCGCGCACAACAATCTGGGATTGTGGTTCGACCGCAGCTGCCTGCAGTTTTTCAACTCGACCGTAGCCCCGAGCATCATGGAGTTTTACCCCGCTGTGGGCGTCAAGCGCGATGTCAATTCCAAGCCGGATGCTGCCAATTACGCGCTGCGCGGCCTGCTGAGCGTGCGCTATACGCTGACCGCCCGGGACAAGGTGAGCGACTGGGAGAAACAGGCCTTGCCCGGCTGGACAAAATACGCCGAGACCGATGCCTATCTGATTTATGAGAATGAAAACTGGGTGCCGATGGGCTTTACCTATGACTACTATGTGACTGCCGACCAGCTGGAGCGGGTGGGGGAGGAGGAGCGCGCCCAGATCCTTTGCCGCGCCCTGCTGCTGGATGAGGATCAGATCTCGGCCTTCGGCAGCCTGCTGCGCCCCCTGCCCGATGCGGAACTGACCCGCCGCAGCGAGGAGGCCTATGCCGCCGACTGTGCCGACCGCCGCGCGGCCGCCGTGGCGGAGTTTACCGCCACAAGAACCGGCTTTACCGCCAAAACCGCCTATGATACCGATGCGCTGGTGTTTTTCAGCGTGCCCTATGACGATGGCTTCACCGCCGCTGTCAACGGCGAGCCAGCCGCCATCGAAAAGGTCGATAACGGCATGATGGCCGTGTATGTGCCCGCCGGGGAAAATGAGATAGAATTTACCTACCATACGCCGGGGCTGAAGATTTCGGCGGCAGTCAGTGCCGCGGCACTTGCAGTGTATGGAGTGTATTTGGGAATTTTGAGGAAGAAAAAGAGGGCATAACGGCAAATGCGGCGCGAAAGGGAAGTTTGCAATAGAGGCAAACGACCCGGGGCGTCGAGGACGCCGCCCCCTACAACTAAAGGATAAAGGAGTTCTAAAGGCACAGTGCGGCGGCCTGAGGGCAGGCCGCCCTACGGAAGCACTTTTCATCGCGGGGGTTCGGGGGAACCCCCGACTCAAAAGTGGAGCAAGGCCCGTAGGCGTTAAGCGCGAACAGTAATACTGCGTTCGCGTAGCCGGATGGCCTTGCGACTTCCGCTTTGGGGGTCTTGGGGGCGTGCAGCCCCCAAGGCGCGGGTCCGCTGCGTCGCAACAGCGGCAATTTTCTTTGGTTCTTTCTTTTGTTGGCAAAAGAAAGAATAACCTCCCGGGAGACTGCCGTTAAAACTTTAGCCGAGAAAGGAAAAACCATGCCAAACCATGCTGAACAATTAGCACAAGAACTGAACCTGAGCGTCAAAAATGTGCAGGGCGCGATCGAGCTGATCGATCAGGGCAATACCATTCCGTTCATCGCCCGCTACCGCAAGGAGGCCACCGGCTCGATGGACGATCAGGTGCTGCGCGATCTGGGCGACCGTCTGGAATATCTGCGCGGCCTCGATAAGCGCAAGGCGGAGGTCACCGCCTCCATCACCGAGCAGGGTGCCATGACGCCCGAGCTGACCGCTGCCCTGACCAAGGCCAAAACGCTGGCCGAGGTCGAGGATCTCTACCGCCCCTACAAGCCCAAGCGCAAGACCCGCGCCAGCATTGCCAAGGCGCGCGGCCTGCAGCCGCTGGCCGACGCGATTTTGAAGCAGGACGCCGCGTTCGACCCCGAAAAGGCCGCTGCCGCGTACCTCAACGACGAGGTCCCCGACGCCGCCGCCGCGCTGGCAGGTGCGCAGGACATCATTGCCGAGGCTGTCTCCGACGATGCCGCCTGCCGCGCCGAGCTGCGCCGCTACTACCGTGCGTTTGGCCGCATCGCCAGCGCCAAGGCCAAGGACGAGGACAGCGTCTACGCCCAGTATTACGACTTTGCCGAGCCGCTGAACAAGATCCCCGGTCACCGTGTGCTGGCACTGGACCGCGGTGAGCGCGAGGGCTTTTTGAAGGTCGGCATTCAGGTCGATGCCGAGCGCGCGGCGGGCATCGTCAGCTGGATGTTTGCCCGCAAAAAGACCGGCGGTGCCAGTGCAGCGGTTGTGGACGCCGCCGCCCGCGATGCCTACAGCCGCCTGATCCACCCCAGCCTTGAAAACGAGCTGCGCAGCGAGCTGTCGGCCGCTGCCGCTGAGGGTGCGATCAAGGTCTTTGGCGACAACCTGCGCCAGCTGCTGCTGCAGCCGCCCATCCGCGGCAAAACGGTCATGGGGCTGGACCCCGGCTACCGCATGGGCTGCAAGGTGGCGGTCGTTGACCCCACCGGCAAGGTGCTGGACACGAATGTCGTCTACCCGGTGCCCGAGTTCAAGCGGGTGGATCAGGCCAAAAAGACCATCAAGGCGATGGTTTTGAAGAACGGCGTCGAGGTCATGGCCATCGGCAACGGCACGGCCGGCCATGAGACCGAGGAGTTTGCCGCCGAGGTCATCCGCGAGCTGGCCGAGGAAAAGAACCTGCACCTGCAGTATATGGTCGTCAGCGAGGCCGGTGCCTCGGTCTATTCGGCGTCCAAGCTGGCCGCCGAGGAGTTCCCGCAGTATGATGTCAACCTGCGCAGTGCCGTGTCGATTGCCCGCCGCCTGCAGGACCCGCTGGCAGAGCTGGTCAAGATCGACCCCAAGGCGGTCGGCGTCGGCCAGTACCAGCACGACATGCCCCAGAAACGGCTGAACGAGACGCTGGACGGCGTGGTCGAGGACTGCGTGAACAGTGTCGGCGTGGACCTGAACACCGCCTCTGCGCCGCTGCTGCGCCGCGTGGCGGGCGTCAGCGCGGCCACGGCCAAAAACATCGTGGCATGGCGTGAGGAGGAGGGGGCGTTCACCTCCCGCGCGCAGCTGAAAAAGGTCAAGGGCCTCGGCCCCAAGGCGTATGAGCAGTGCGCGGGCTTCCTGCGGCTGCCCGAGGCCAAGAACCGTCTGGATGCGACCGCCGTCCACCCTGAAAGTTACGCGGCCGCCAAGGCACTGCTGGACGCCTGCGGCTACACGGCCGCTGAGATCGGCACCGACCGGCTGGCGGGGCTGCCCGGCGCCGTTAAGGCCAAGGGCGCCGGGACCCTCTGTGCGCTGCTGGGCGTGGGCGAGCCGACCCTGAACGACATTGTGGCCGAGCTCTGCAAGCCGGGCCGCGATGTCCGCGACAGTTTGCCCAAGCCCCTGCTGCGCAGCGATGTCATGGGGCTGGACGACCTCAAGCCCGGCATGGAGCTGACCGGCACCGTGCGCAATGTCATCGACTTCGGTGCCTTTGTCGATCTCGGCGTGCATCAGGACGGCCTCGTCCATGTGTCCCAGATCAGCGATAAATTCATCAAGCACCCGCGCGAGCTGCTCAAGGTGGGCGACATCGTGCGCGTCAAGGTGCTGAGTGTGGATACCGGCAAAAAGCGCATTGCCCTGACCATGAAGGGTGTGCCCCAGCAAAACTGATACTAAACCGGCGTGAACATATACAATTGTTGCACGCAAATTTACACGGTGTATGAATTCTTGCAGGATATGTCATACAATGGCATCGAAAAACGACAAATACTTTCAGAAAACATAAAAAAACAACTTTAAAAACATAAACTGTGTGAACAAACGACCCCCGGCCTAGCCAAAAGCTGTCATTCTGACCAAAAGCCAAAAATGAAGGATTTTCTCTTTTGTGCAGGAAATGGAAAAAATTAGCTTTGTGCATTATGAACAAAGCAGACGCACATAATTGTGCTATAATGCACAATGTAAGGAGCGGATAGAGCATGGTGGCTCACCTCCTTACCGCAGGGCTGCACGCCCGGTTCCGCCCCGGACACCGGTGCTGAAGATGCGGCAGATTGCGTGGGATTATTTCGGAGGTCATTTATTATGGTGAAACAAGTCAAGGTTTCCAATTTTACTGAGGTCAAGGGAATCGTGTCTGCTGCCGCCAAGTGCTATAACGATGTCGGCGTGCATGACATGAAGGGCAGCATCGCCGATGCCAAGAGCATTCTGGGCATGATGAGCCTGGATTACAGCCACCCCGTCAAGATCGTCTGCGAGGACGAGCATGACCTGAATCGCATCGTCAATGCGATCAAGCAGTAAAAGCAAACCGACCGCCCTGCAGCAATACGCCGCAGGGCGTTTTTTTTGTTGGGTGTGAAAAAGGCTTCCCCCGCGGGGGAAGGCAAGGAGCGCATCACGCCGCTGCGTAAAATTTTCTGAAAATAGGAACTTTGAAAACGAGAGAAAACAAGAGCATTTGCAAGCATTTGAGAGCAAGCACGGAATAAATTAAAATTCTTGCCAAAAACCGTTGACTCTGCACGGCTTTTCTGCTATAATCACACTTGCGCGAAAAAGCGCCCCGCCGGGCGCTGTTAAATACCGTTACAAGACGGACGTGTTAATTTCTCAATGGAGGTTCCTACTATGAGCACGACTCTCGCTAAGCCCGCTGAAATGGCTGACCGCAAGTGGTATGTGATCGACGCCGCCGGCAAGCCCCTCGGCCGCGTTGCTGCCAAGGCTGCTGTCATCCTGCGCGGCAAGAACAAGACCACTTTCACCCCCAATGTTGACTGCGGTGACAATGTCATCATCATCAACTGCGATGAGGCTGTCCTGACCGGCAAGAAGCTGGAGAAGAAGTTCCATCGCACTCATTCCGGCTGGATCGGCGGCCTGAAGGAGACCCAGTACAAGACCCTGATGGCTGAGAACAGCGACAAGGCCATGACCTACGCTGTCAAGGGCATGATCCCCTCTAACACCATCGGCGCCAAGGCTATGACCCGCCTGCACTGCTACAAGGCTGCTGACCATGCCCATGCTGCTCAGAAGCCCGAAGCTGTTGAGATTTGAGTGAGGAGGCAATAGAAGATGTACGAAACCAAACCTTATTTCTACGGCACCGGCCGTCGTAAGCATTCCGTTGCCCGCGTTCGCGTTTACAACGGCACCGGCAAGATGACCATCAACGGTCGTGACATCAACGATTACTTTGGTCTGGAGACCCTGAAGCTGCTCGCTAACAGCCCCCTGGTCCTGACCGAGAACGAGGGCAAGTTCGATGTCGTCGTCAACGTGGTTGGCGGCGGCTGCGCAGGCCAGGCTGGCGCTATCCGCCACGGCCTGTCCCGTGCCCTGCTGCAGTTCAACCCTGAGCTGCGCTCCACCCTGAAGAAGGCTGGCTTCCTGACCCGCGATCCTCGTATGAAGGAGCGTAAGAAGTACGGCCTCAAAGCAGCTCGTCGCGCTCCGCAGTTCAGCAAGCGATAATCTACAGCTTAAAAATGCTAAAAAAGCCCGGAAATACGCTATTTTCCGGGCTTTTTCTATACCCAAAATTCTGACTGGACTGTTCGGTTTTGATGGAATTTGAACGGAAATTTATGGGTTTATAGTGGTCAAATTACTGGTGGACAAGCCCATTTTGACCTCTTATGGGTTAAATTACTGGTGGACAATAGGAGCAAATGAAGTCCAATTTTGCCATCGACGGACGAACACATACTTGACTGATTTACATAGAGCCTTGGCTCATTCTTTGAAAACGAGAATGGGTCGAGGCTCTATTTTTTTCGCCCGAAATCCGGCGAGACAAATTTGAGTAGGAGGTAACAGGTATGACGGATTTCAA
>ENA-UOJV01000235-UOJV01000235.1-human-gut-metagenome-genome-assembly--contig:-C82-NODE-235-length-91754-cov-42.018015_pt1 | contig 91754 bp, 84 predicted proteins | sample MGYA00242356_ERZ723903 | MGnify/ENA metagenome assembly ERZ723903
CTGCCGCACCTCGCTCGCCGTATCGGCACTTAGAATTATGCGGTATTGCCCTAAAGCTTTGCTGTTATGGCAGAATAAAAGTGAATAATTGGTGAAAATGTCCATTGACAAAAGTAACCGGGGGGGGGGGTATACTCTCATTAGACTATATGGCTTGTGAATGCAGCCATTTAAATTATGAGAGGAGTCCTACCCGAAATGAAAAAGTTTCTTTCTATGGTTTGCGCAGTAGCGTTGGCTGCTCTGTGCGCCGTGCCCGCCTTCGCTGAGGCTACGCCCGGTGAGGCTGCTAACACGGCTGCTACAAAGATTACTGCCGAAAACGCATCTACAGAAAAAGGTGCAGGCTTTGCGAAGAGCATTGCTGATTACTACACCGCCAACCCCACCGTGCCTGTAACCAAGCAGAACGCCAACGCAGCTGCGACCGTTATCAATGCCCACGCGGACAAGGCTATCGCGAACGGCTCTTTTGATAAGGACACCATCAAGAAGGTATATCCCAGCACGGGGAGCGTTACCAATGCCGTTGCTGTCCAGACAATCGAGAAGAGTCAGATTTCTAATCTTTCCCTGACGAAGAAGGATGACAATACGCTGGTGCTGTCTGCTACTTGGACCGGTACGCAGCCGTCTGCGGGTGCCAACATTGCCGTCTATGGTATGGATACCAGCGCAGCTTACCAGATCGTCTTTGTGGATGATGCCGGAAACCGTACAACGATTGATTCTGTATCCAAGGTTGCTGACGGCGTGGTTGTTTTCTGGGTTCCCCACTTCTCTACCTATGAGATCGTAAAGGTCAGCGCTGCTGCAGATACAGCCCCGGCCGCCGCTGCTTCGGCTACCACCACGGTTGACGCTGCCGCTGTTGATGCTCAGTTCTATACCTGCAAGGCCTGCGGTTACCACAACTGGACTGGCACTGTGGGCGGCTACAAGTGCGACCACTGCGGCCACATCGAGGCGAAGGATCTGAGCAGCTACCCCAATGTCAAGGGCACTGCTACGCTGCCCACTGCCACCTCTGCTGCTGCCTCCAACAACATCATCAAGGCGACCGGTGCTGATATGAGTATGGTCGTTCTGGCTGTTCTGGCTCTGGCTGCCGCTCTGGTTGCTGGTTTCGCCTGCATCGTTCGCAAGCAGGGTCTCGGCAAGTAAAAATAAGGAAACATGCTGCTTATGAAGAGTTCTGATTCTCACAAAGCAGTGCATGCACACGGCAAGAGAAAGAACCTGGTTCTTTCTCTTGTTTTTTGTGTGGCTGCACTCTGCGTAGTGCTTCTCGTGCTGGTGGGGCCGGGCCGTATGCTGGCTGGTGCGGCGGCACGATCCGGCGTTGAAACCGCCCTGCCTGCATCGGTGGCGGCGGTGTCTGATGCCCAGCCCACCGCGGCCCCGGAGCAAACGCCCGTCCAGCCCGAGACTGTCAACATCAATGATTTCGGCGGCTACCCCGCGGCGGGGGATGCTTTGGGTGAAATCACGATTTCCGGCACATCGGTGGACTGCACGATTTACTACGGTGACGAAGATCCCCAGCTGGACACGGGCGCGGGCATCTATACCGGCGGCAAGATCCCCGGTGAGGGTGGCACGATTCTGGTGGCTGGCCACACGGCAACCTATTTCCGCGATTTTGAGCATGCCCAGAACGGTGCAATGATTACCGTCACCACCGCCTACGGCACCTACACCTACGAAATCACGGATATGCGCGTGGCCAACGCCAACGATACCTCCGCCTATGACATGGATGCGCCGGAGGAAAATATTATCCTGTACACCTGCTACCCGCTGGGACAGGTGTCCCTGACGGATATGCGTTATTTTATCTACGGCAAGTATGTCAGCGGTCCGCGGCTGGAGGGGCTGTCTTGAGCCGCCCCGGCAAGCAGGCTGCAGCCGCTCGGCTGGCTGTGGCTGTTCAGCTGGTAGGCAGTGTCTGTGCGCTTCTGCTGGCGGTCTGTCTGGCGCTGTCCTTTACGCTCCTGCGGGAAGGACATTTTGCCGCCTGTCTGAAAAAATCCGGTTATCTGGACACCGTCCACGCTGCTGTGTTGGACACCTGCAGTCAGTACGCTGCTGCCATTGGAACGACTGCCGATCCGCTTGCCAACGCCATAACACCCGACGCTGTGTACGCAGGCGTGATGCACCGCGCCGACAGTCTGTGGCATGGCAGTACCAACGATGAGACCGACCCCTTTGGCAGTCTGATTACAACCTATCAGAACACCGTTGCGCCCGAGCCGCCTACTTACGATGGCTACCGCATTTTACAGTATAACTGCCAAATGGAGTGGCAGAGTGCGATGGCAACGCCGTTTTCGGCGGCGCTGAGTATGGTACTGCAATACCGGGGCATTGTGGCCATTGCCATGTATCTCTCCGGCCTGTTGCTTATGGGCTGCATTGCATTGCAATATCTGTTGGCCGACCGGTGGCGTATGTTTTGCAGTGGGCTGCTGCGTATGGCGGATGGCTGTCTGGGAGCAGGTGTCATACTGGCGCTGTGGCTGACCTTTGGCAGCGGATATCGCAGCTGGACTGCGGCAGGGGATATAGGTTATACATTGTTCTGTCAGTGGTTCGGCGCATTCGCTCCGGCGGTGGCAGGCTGTGCGGCAGCGGTATCAGCTGTGCCGGTGCTGTTGGTTCTATGGGTTTGCGCCCAGTTCCGCCGTGCGAAATCTGCCTGATGCCCTCTTGCATCCCGCATAAAACTGTGCTATAATACCCACATACGGCAAAGGCGCCGTCTGATAGCATTGCTATCGGACGGCGCCTTTTCATTTTGATACAGAGCCGATTGGAGTGTAAAGAATATGGAAAAGATTCCCCGCCATGTGGACATTGATTACAGCAAATACGCCCCCGATATCCCGGAGGACCAGCGGGAGGCCTACTACGGTCTGCCCAAGCATGTGCAGTTCTGCAAAGAGTGCGTGATGAGCAACCAGAAGCCGAACTCCTGCTATGAGTTTGAGCATACGATCAAATCCATCAAGAAGACGATGGTCATTCAGGACGACGGCGTCTGCGATGCCTGCCACGCCTGCCATAACAAGGCCAACGGTCACATCGACTGGGCGCTGCGCGAAAAGGAGCTGCGCGAGCTGTGCGACCAGTACCGCAAAAACGATGGCAGCTATGACTGTCTGGTGCCCGGCTCGGGCGGCAAGGACAGCTTTTACGCCGCCCACCTGCTGAAATACAAGTACGGCATGCACCCGCTGACGGTGACTTGGGCGCCGCACATCTACACCCCATGGGGCTGGGACAATATGCAGGCGTGGATCCATGCAGGTTTTGACAACTACCTGTGTACCCCCAACGGCATGACCCACCGTCTGCTGACCCGTCTGGCCACGGAAAACCTGTTCCATCCGTTCCAGCCGTTCATTCTGGGCCAGAAGCAGCTTGCGCCGAAGATGGCCGCGAAATTCGGCATCCCGCTGGTGTTCTACGGTGAGAACGAGGCCGAGTTTGGCAACCCCATCGCCGACAACAACTCCGCCCTGCGCGATGAGCATTTCTTTGCCGTGAACGACTACGACCACATTTATCTGGGCGGTGTCAGCCTGCGCCAGCTGGAGGAGGACTACAAGGTGGACAAGGCAGATCTTGCCATCTATCTGCCGAGTGAGACCTCCAACCTTGAGAAAAACCACATTCAGGTGCGGTATCTGGGTTACTACGAAAAGTGGCATCCGCAGGGTGCGTACTACTACAGCGTTGAGCACGGCGGCTTCCGCCCTGCACCGGAGCGCACGCAGGGCACCTACTCCAAGTACAACTCCATTGATGACAAGATCGACGATTTCTTCTACTACACGACCTACATCAAGTACGGCATCGGCCGCACCACCTACGATGCCGCGCAGGAGATCCGCAACGAGGAGATCACGCTGGACGAGGGCAAGGCGCTCTGCAAGAAGTTTGACGGCGAGTACCCCGACCGCTTTGAAAAAGAGATCTTTAAGTATCTGTCGCTGGATCGCCAGCATTTCCCGTGGGCCAGCCAGCTGTTTGAGCAGCCCAAGATGGACCGCGATTACTTTATGGATCTGGCCGACCGGTTCCGCTCTCCCCACATCTGGAAGTGGGAAGACAACATGTGGAAGCTGCGCTACACCCCCTACGAGGGCGACAGCGAGGTGCTGTGGGGCGACCCGAGAGGCACGCACCATGAGATTTGAGTAAAAAGGCTTCCCCCTTGGGGGAAGCTGTCCGCGAAGCGGACTGATAAGGGGCGGACTTTCCGCGGCAGCTCGTTTGCGGGCAATCGCGGCACACGCGCCCCTCATCCGACCTTGCTTCGCTCGGTCGCCTTCTCCCTCGGGAGAAGGCTTTAACGAGGTTCATTTATGCAAAAGAAAATACGACTGATCGCCCGTCTTGATGTCAAAGACACCAACCTTGTCAAGGGCATCCAGCTGGAGGGGCTGCGCAAGCTGGGCGACCCGAACAGCTTTGCGAAAGCATACTATGAGCAGGGCATTGACGAGCTGCTCTACATAGACATTGTGGCGAGCCTGTACAACCGCAATAATCTGAGTGATATTGTGCGAAAAACGGTCGATGATGTGTATATTCCCGTCTGCGTGGGCGGCGGCCTGCGCAGCGTTGAGGATGTGCGCCACATCCTGTCGATGGGGGCGGACAAGGTTGCCATCAACACGGCGGCCATTAAGCGGCCTGCGCTCATCACCGAGGTAGCCGAGGCCTTCGGCAGCCAGTGCATGGTGCTGTCCATTCAGGCCAAGCGCAGCCGCACATGGCCCGGCAAGTGGGAGGCCTACTACGACAACGGCCGCGCCCACTCCGGCTACGATGTGGTCGAGTGGGCCAAGCGCGGTGTGGCGCTGGGCGCAGGCGAGATCCTGCTGACCAGCGTGGACTGCGAGGGGCTGCAGCAGGGCATGGATCTGGAGCTTATCAAGGCCGTGACCAGTGCTGTGAATGTGCCGGTCATCTGCGGCGGCGGTGTGGGCTGCGGCGATGACATTGTAGATGCTGCGCAGGCCGGTGCGGACGCCGTGGCCTGCGCTGCGGTGCTGCATTACAAAAAAGAGACCGTGCAGGAGCTGAAGGATGACATCCGCGCGGGCGGTGTGGAGGTGCGTAGGGTATGAAGGTGACGATCATTGATTACGGCCTGTCCAACCTGCTCAGCGTGCAGCATGCCTTTGCACGCTTCGGGGCAGAAACGCTGCTGACGAGTGACCCGGCGGAGGTGCTGCGCGCTGACGCGCTGGTACTGCCGGGGGTCGGGGCGTTCCGGGACGGCATGGCCGGGCTGGAAAAGCTGGGCCTGATCGAGCCGATCCGGCAGAAGGCTGCTGCCGGTACGCCGCTGCTGGGCATCTGCCTTGGTATGCAGATGCTGTTTGATGAGTCGGAGGAATTCGGCCTGCATAAGGGGCTGGGGCTGATCCCCGGCCGCGTGGTCAAAATCCCCGGCACCGATGCGGACGGCTGCCCCCAGCGGGTGCCGCACATCAGCTGGGAGCCGCTCTATCCCGGTGGGGGCCGTGCTGATTTTGCCGGCACCGCGCTGGCGCAGCTGCGCGCAGGGGAGGAGTGCTATTTTATCCACAGCTATGAAGCAAAGCCCCTGCAGGGCGCGGACTGTCTGGCCTACACGACCTACGGCGGGCGGCAGATCTGCGCCGCCGCCACCCACGGCAGCGTCCTCGGCTGCCAGTTCCACCCGGAAAAATCGGGCGAGGTCGGGCTGAAGATCATTGAGGAGTTTTTGAAGTCGGCCGAACGGTAGGGGCCGGGCATGCCCGGCCCGCGGCTTTCCCGTAAAAGCCCTTTTGCCGTACCGTGGAGGGCCGGACATGTCCGGCCCCTACAGAGCAATCATCTGCAACGCCCTGCGCGATTCTGCGCAGGGCGTTGCTTTTTCCTCTGCGATACGCTATAATGTATTTTGTATAAATGTGCAAAGGGGAATGAACCATGTCCGTTGATCTGCTTGTCGGCTCCACCGGGTTCGTGGGGGGCAATCTGGCGGCAAAGCATACATTTGCCGCGGCCTGCCACAGCAGCGATATTGCCGCGCAGTACGGCACCCGGCCGGAGCTTTGTGTCTACGCCGGGGTGCCCGCCGCCATGTTTCTGGCCAACGCTGACCCGGAGGCAGACCTTGCCGTCATGCGCGCCGCGCGGGAAAACCTGCGCAGGATCGCGCCGAAGGAGCTGGTGCTGATCTCCTCCATCGCCGTCTGGCCGGACAGCCGCGGCAAATATGAGGACGATACCCCCCTGCCTGACGGACTGCCTGCCTACGGCAAAAACCGCCTGCAGCTGGAAAACTGGGTGCGCGAGGATTTCCCCGAGGCCCTCATCGTCCGCCTGCCGGCGCTCTACGGCGCGGGGCTGAAGAAAAACTTCCTCTTTGACCTGCACACCATCACCCCGGCCATGCTGCGCCCAGAGAAATATGACGAGCTGGCCGCGAAATCCGACCTTGTCAAGGCGGCGTACACGCTGGCGGACAATGGCTTTTACAAGCTGAACGGCACGGCCGACCGCGCCGCGCTCAAGCAGTTCTTTGCGCACAACGACTTTAACGCGCTGGCGTTCACCGATTCCCGCAGCCGCTACCAGTTCTACGATCTGGGGCGGCTCTGGTCTGACATCAGTAAGGCTCGCGCCGCAGGTATAAAAATGCTGCACCTTTGCACGCCGCCGGTTTCGGCTGCCGAGGTCTACACCGCTGTCACCGGGCAAGCCGACTGGCGCAATGAGCTGGCCAAGCCGCCGTTTGACTATGATCTGCGCAGCCGCTATGCGCAGCTGCTGGGCGGCAGCGGGGCGTATCTCTGCACCAAACAAGAGGAACTGGACGATATTACGCGCTTTCTGCGCGACTGGAGGGATTGACCCATGCCGAACTATCAGCTTTCCATCTCCAACATTGCATGGCATAAGGAGGATGACGAGGCGGTCTACACAGCCATGCAGCAGGCAGGCTTTACCGGTCTGGAGCTGGCCCCGACCCGCATTTTCTCCGAAACACCGTATGAAAACCTGACGAGTGCGCTCTTGTTCGGCGGTTATCTCAAGAACCGCTGGGGCTTCTCGGTGCCCAGTCTGCAAAGCATCTGGTACGGGCAGCAGGGCAATATCTTTAACGCCGCCGACACCGAGCCGCTGCTCGACTACACGGCGCAGGCGTTCCAGTTTGCCCACAGCCTGAACTGCCCCTCGCTGGTGTTCGGCTGCCCCAAAAACCGTATGCGCCCGCTGGGCGGCAGCGATGCCACGGCCGAGGCCTTTTTTATGCAGGCCGGCAACCTTGCGGCGCGGTATGGGGTGCATCTGGCGCTGGAGGCCAACCCCCCGATGTATACAAACTACCTGAACAACACGGCAGACGCCTTTGCACTGGTCAAGAGGCTTGACAATCCCGGCCTGTCCGTAAACCTCGACCTGTCCACCGTGCTGGCGCAGGGCGAAAAGCTGCAGAGCTTTATTGACGACATGCAGTATGTCAGTCATGTACATATCAGTGAGCCGGGTCTGGCCCCCATTGAGCGCCGCCCCGAGCATAAGGAGCTGGCACTGCTGCTGGGTGCGGTGGGCTACAGCGGCTTTGTCTCGATCGAGATGGCCCGCACCGACCTTGACACGGTTCGCCGCACGATGGACTATATCGCGGAGGTGTTCGCATGATCGAATATGAGCGCAAGGACCTGAGCGGCGTGCCGGATTTTACCGCCGCCGAGTTTGAGGGCCGCCGCAGTGATTACTGCCTGCTGATCCCCGTCATCAACGAGGGCGCCCGCATCCTGACCGAGCTGGGCCGCGCCCAGACAGCGGGCATCGACCGCGTGTGCGACATCGTTATCTGCGACGGCGGCTCGACCGATGGCAGCATGAAGCACGACACGCTGCAGCTTTACCATGTGAACACGCTGCTGACCAAGACCGGCCCCGGCAAGCAGGGCGCACAGCTGCGCATGGGCATCTATTTTGCGCTGGACCGCGGCTATAAAGGCATCCTGACCATCGACGGCAACAACAAGGACTCGATCGAGGATGTGCCGGAGTTTATCGCCAAGCTGCAGGCAGGCTATGACCTTGTGCAGGGCAGCCGCTTTATCCGCGGCGGTCATGCGATCAACACGCCGCCGGTGCGCTATGCCGCCGTGCGGCTGGTCCATGCACCGCTTGTCAGCCTTGGCGCGCACCAGTGGTTTACCGACACGACCAACGCCTACCGCGCCTACAGCCGCGAGTATCTGACCCACCCCGAGGTTCGCCCGCTGCGCGATGTCTTTGGCGGGTATGAGCTGCTGGCGTATCTGAGCATCCGCGCCACCCAGCTGGGTATGAAGGCCTGCGAGGTCCCCGTGACCCGTGCCTACCCGGCCACCGGCAAGACCCCCACCAAGATCACCGGCTTCAAGGGCAACAGCGACCTGATGAAGATCCTCCTCAATGCCCTTGCAGGGAAGTATAATCCGTAAAGGGAAAAGGAACACGCTCTATGACCTACGACAAAATCATCCTCGGCGCGGGACTGTATGGTTTGTATGCGGCGCAGAAATGCGGTGCAGCGGGCCAGCGGGTGCTGGTGTTGGAGCGCGACCCCGCCCCCTTTATGCGGGCAACCTACATCAATCAGGCCCGCGTTCACATGGGGTACCACTATCCGCGCAGCTATTCCACGGCCATTAAGTCCGCCCATTATTTTGAGCGGTTCTGCCGTGATTACGGCTTCTGCCTGCATACGGAATTTGATCAGGTGTACGCCACAAGCGCCCATTTTTCATGGACGAATGCGGCGGAGTTCCGCCGGTTCTGCGCAGCGGCTGAGATACGCTGTGACGATGTACCGCCGGAAAAGTACTTTAACCCCGGCCTGTGCGATGGCGCCTTCCTGACGACCGAGTACACCTACGATGCGCAGGTGCTCAAGCGCTGGTTTCTGGAGCAGCTGGCGGCGCTGCCCAATGTCGAGATCCTCTACAGCCGCAAACCGGACCGCATCGAGCAGGCCGGCAGCGTGTGGCGGGTCACAGCAGGGGAGTACACGGCCGAGGCACCCTACCTGCTCAACGCGACCTACGCGGGCGTCAACGACATCCATGCCATGCTGGGGCTGCCGCCCTTCGGCATTAAGTACGAAAAATGCGAGATCATTTTGTGTACTGTTGACGAAAAACTTCGGAACACCGGCATCACGGTCATGGACGGACCGTTTTTCAGCCTGATGCCCTTCGGCCAGACCGGTCTGCACAGCCTGACCAGCGTGACCTTTACGCCGCATGAGACAAGCTATGACAGCGTGGCAACCTTCCCCTGCCAGAAGGAGAGCGGCGGCCGCTGCACCCCCGGCAGCCTGTACAACTGCAACGAGTGCCCGGCCAAGCCGGCCAGCGCCTGGCCCTACATGAGCCAGCTTGCCCGCAAATATCTGAAGGAAGAATACGGCTTTGCCTACCACAGCAGCCTTTTCAGCATGAAGCCCATCCTGAAGGCCAGCGAGATCGACGACTCGCGCCCGACGGTGGTCCGCGTGATGAACGAGGCCCCCAAGCTGGTCAGCGTGCTGTCCGGCAAAATCAACACGGTGTATGATCTGGACGAGGTTCTGGAAGTATGAATACAAAAGAAAAGAATTTTATTTCGGCGGTCATCTACCTGCATGATGACGGTGACCGCGCGGTCGCGTTCTGCCGCGCGGTCGCGTCCGAGCTGGACGCCCACTTTGCCCAGTATGAGTTGGTGGTCGTGGATGATGCCTGTACCGATGACACCGTGGCCCGCCTGCGGGAATGGGGCTGCGAGCAGGCCGCCCCGCTGACGATCCTGCACATGAGCCTTTTTCATGGGCTTGAGGACGCCATGAATGCGGGGCTGGACGCTGCCATCGGCGATTATGTGTATGAATTTGACTCCACCGAGCTTTGCTACCCGGCATCGCTGATCTTTGAGGCGTACCGCACGGCACTGACCGGCAGCGACATCGTGTCGGTTTGCCCACGCACCGTGCGCGGCGGCAGCGGCCTGTTCTATAAGTTGTTCAACGCCAACTCCCAAAGCGCCTATCAGCTGCGCACCGATGCGTTCCGCCTTGTCACCCGGCGGGCCATCAACCGGGTCCATGCCTCCAGTGCGCACCTGCCCTACCGCAAGGCTGCCTACGCGGCCAGCGGCCTGAAGATGGCCGATCTTGAATTTGACGGCCAGCTGACCGTCAAGGGCGGCGGCCGCTTCAATCTGGCCGTGGACAGTCTGGCGCTGTATACCGACTTCGGCTTCAAGGCCAGCATGACGATCACCCTCTGTATGCTGGCGCTGGCGCTGGCCGAGCTGGTCTACACTCTCATCATCTTTGCCACAGGCCACCCGGTTGCCGGCTGGACCACAACAATGTTTGTCATCACCGTGGGCTTTGCAGGGCTGTTTGCCGTGCTGACCATCGTGGTCAAGTACCTCTGCCTGCTGCTGAACCTCAACTTCCGCCAGCAGAAGTATCTGGTAGAGAGCATTGAAAAGCTGCAGAAATAACGCAGGAGGAATTTTGCGATGAAATGTGACCGTCCGCGGCTGTCGCGCCGCACATTCTGGGTGCTTTGCGCCCTGCTGGTCTGCCTGCGTCTGGCGCTGACGGGCTTTCAGCAGGCGTACATCTGGGTGGGCGGCGCACCGCTGGACGATGAGCTGATGTTCCGCGCCGCCAACAGCATTACGGCCGGGCAATGGCTGGGGGCCTATGATTATCTGACCCTCTCCAAGGCGATGTTCTTCCCGGTGTGGCTGGCGCTGCTGCATGCGCTGCACCTGCCGTATCTGATCAGCGGCGCAGCGCTCTGGTGCGGCGCGGCGCTGACGGCGGCGTTCGCGTTTTCGCCGCTGTGGCGCAAAAAAGACCTCGAGCGGGGCCGTGTGCTGACGCTGGCGCTTTTTGCGGTGCTGGCGTTCCTGCCGTCCAGCTGGGCGTCCTACACGCTGCGGGTCTACCGGGACAATATCTTTCCGGCGCTCTGCCTGTACTTTTTTGCGGGCATGGCGGGCATGGCTCTGCGCGCCGTGCAGGAAAAGCCCGCGCCGCTCTGGCCGTGGCTGGCTGCGGCGGGCGCGGGCCTTGCCTGCGGCTACCTTGACCGCGAGGATGCGGGGCTGTTTCTGCTGCCCTTTGCCGCAGCTGCCACGGTGATCGTGGCGGTCGTGCTTGTGGGCCAGCGCCGCTGGAGGGCGCTGGCCGCGCAGGCCATCCCCTACGCCATGCTCGGCGTCGGCGTGCTGACCTTCTGCACCCTCAACTACACCCACTACGGCGTTTTTGCGCTGTCGGATTTCTCCGAGGGCTCGTTCGCCGCCGCCATGGGCGCGATGATGCGGGTCGATACAGACAGCGACAAGCCGTATTTGTCGGTGCCCGCCGACGCGCGCGCAAAAATCTACGCGGCTGTGCCGGAGCTGGAGCCACTGGCCTACTGGCTGGAGGAGGACGACCAGCTGCAAAACGACTTCCGCGACCCGGGTCTGGACGATTACCGCGCGGGCAGCTTTTACTGGGCCATCCGCCGCGCCGCGCAGTTTGAGGGCATCTATGCCGACGCCCAGACAGCGGCCGGCTATTGGCAGACCGTTGCCGATACAATCAACGCCGCCTGTGACGCGGGCACCCTGCCCAGCCGCACCGGCAAGCGCACCGCGACCAGCCAGCCCATCAAGGCGGAATATGTCCCCGCCACCCTTTCCGAAACATGGAACGGCCTCTGTCATGTGGCAGGGCTGCGCGGCTGTGCGCCCTATGAGGCACTGCGCTCGATCGGCACCGAGGAGGACTTTGCCGCATGGTCCGGCTACCTGCACTGCAGCTTCAACAGCGCCGCCGAGGCCGGCAAGGATACGCCCTATTACAGCCTCTATCAAAAGGCAGTCTTTGCCGCTATGCAGGGGTGGGCGTGGGTGTACAGCATCCTGCTCACGGTGGGGGCGGTGTGCGCACTGTTCTTCCACCTGACGGAACTTTTGCCGTGGATACGCAAAAAATGCACAGCGCAAACGGTCGTGCCGTGGCTGCTGCTGTTTGGTATTTTCGGCATGGCGCTGCTGCGCTGTGCCATGATCGCCTTTGTCGAGGTGTCCAGCTTCGGCATCGGCACCAGTACGATGTACCTTGCCACGGTACACCCGCTGCTGGCTCTGTACGCATTTGTCGGGCTGTTTTTGTACGGCAGGCCGCTGAAAAGAAAGGAAACTGCATGACGGATCTACTGGTCATCGGCGGCGGTGCTGCGGGCTTGATGGCGGCGGGCGCTGCCTGTGCCCGCGGCCTTACCGTGACCGTGCTGGAACACAACCCCAAGGGGCCGGGGCAGAAGCTGCTTATCACCGGCAAGGGGCGCTGCAACCTCACAAGCGACAGCGATGTGCGGGAGTTTTTACCCTATGTGCGGCGCAACGGGCGGTTCCTCTATTCCAGCCTTTACGCATTCCCGCCGTCTGCGGCGATGGAGCTGTTTGAAACTCTCGGCGTGCCGCTTAAAACCGAGCGCGGGCGGCGGGTCTTTCCGCAGTCGGATCGCGCTGCCGATGTGCTGGCGGCACTGCGGGACTATGCCCGGGACGCTGAATTTGTGCGGGGCAGCGCAAAAAAGCTGCTGATTGAGGACGGCGTCTGCAAGGGTGCCGTCACCGACCGGGGGGAGACATACCGCGCAGCGCATACGCTGATCGCCACCGGCGGCATCAGCTACCCGGTCACGGGCAGCGATGGCAGCGGCTACAAACTGGCGCGGCAGGCGGGGCACACCATTGTGCCGCCCCAGCCCAGCCTGTGCAGCCTTGTCAGCCCCGACCCGGCCTGCCGCCGCATGATGGGGCTGGCGCTGCGCAATGTGACGCTCACGCTGCTCTGCGATGGCAAACCATTGTTTACCGAGCAGGGTGAGGCGCTGTTCACCCACTTTGGCCTGTCGGGGCCGCTGGTGCTGTCGGCCAGCACCTACATTGAGGATATAACGAAGCATCGTTATATCTGCGAGTTTGACTTAAAGCCGGCTCTTGACGAAAAGACGCTCTATGACCGGCTGACCCGCGACTTTGCCGAGCAGGGCAGCCACAGCGCACAGGGCGCACTGGCAAAGCTTTTGCCCAACTCAATGCGCCCCGTGGCCGTGGAAAAGTGGGGCGTTGACCCCGCCACCAAGGCCGCCCAGATCACCCGCGAGCAGAAGATGGCGCTTGTGAACCTCTGCAAGCACTGGCAGGTGCCGGTGAACGCGCTGGGTGACAAGGAACACGCGGTCATCACGGCAGGCGGCGTGGATGTGCGCGAGGTCGATCCCAAGACGATGGCAAGCAAGCTCTGCGAGGGGCTGTACTTTGCCGGTGAGGTCCTTGATGTGGACGCCCGCACCGGCGGTTATAACCTGCAGATCGCATGGTCAACTGCGCAGGCGGCGGTGAGGGCGCTGTAACCCTAAGCCTTCCCCCGTTGGGGGGAAGGTGGCCCCGCAGGGCCGGATGAGGGGCGGCCTTACGGCGGCAGCCCGTTGATGGGCAAACCGCCCGGCAGGGGCCGGGTATGCCCGGCAAGCAACTTTACGGTGGTACACATGTATGGGCTGTGCCGGAAAACGCTCCCCTCATCAGCCGCCTGCGGGCGGCAGCTTCTCCCCCAAGGGAGAAGCCAAAGTGGTATTTATTATTTAAAAAGGGTGATATATCATGGTTTCTATCGCAATCGATGGCCCGTCCGGGGCCGGAAAATCCAGTCTGGCCAAGGCGCTGGCGAAAGACCTCGGTTATGTCTATGTGGACACCGGCGCCATGTACCGCTCCATCGGGCTGTACGCGGTGCGCGCAGGGGCGGACCCCCACGATGCAGACGCTGTGGCGGCGCTGCTGCCCGGCATCAAGCTTGACATCCGCCTGCTGGACGGCACGCAGCATGTCTACCTGAACGGTGAGGATGTCAGCACGGCGATCCGTGCGGAAAATATCGGCATGGCGGCCTCCGCTGTGGCGGCGCACCCGGCCGTCCGCACCTTCCTGCTGGACACCCAGCGCGGACTTGCCGAAAGCCAGAATATCCTGATGGACGGCCGCGACATTGGCACTGTGGTGCTGCCAAACGCCACGGTCAAGATTTTCCTGACGGCAACTGCCGAGGCCCGCGCCGAGCGCCGTGCCAGGGAGCTGGCGGAGAAGGGCCAGCCTGCCGACCTTGCCACCGTGCTGGCGGACATCCGGCAGCGCGACTATCAGGACAGCCACCGCGCCGTTGCACCCCTGAAGCAGGCGGAGGATGCCATTTTGGTGGACACCAGCGACATCGGCCTGCAAGAAAGCTTTGACCTGCTGAAGCGCACGATTCTTGCGCATATCTGAGGGGGCTGCTTATGCTTTTGTATTGGATTCTGCTGCCCATCGTCTGGGTGCTGGCACATATCCTCTGGCGGTTTGAGGTCATCGGCCGCGAGAATCTGAAGACCGTCCGCGATGGGCGCGCCTATGTCATCGCACCCAACCACATCGCCAATCTGGACCCTGTTTTTATCGCTATTACGGTGTTTGACTGGAAACGGCTGCGTATTCTGGCCAAGGAGGAGCTGTTTAAAAATCCGCTGGCAGGCTGGTTCCTGCGCTGCATGGGCGCGGTTGCCATCGAGCGCGGCCGCGGTGACACCACCACGGTGGAGCAGCTGACCAACGAGTGCAAAAACGGTACGGGCATCATGATCTTCCCTGAGGGGACCCGCACCAAGACCGGCAAACTCGGCATGATCAAGAGCGGCGCTTTTGTCATTGCCGCCGCAGCCGGCGCGGACATGCTGCCTGTGCGCATCATCTACGGCAGCAAGGATGGCAGGATGCACCTTTTCTGCAAAATCCGCATCGTGTTCGGCACCCCCATCCCGGCCGAGGAGCTGCAGATCAAGGACCAGAGCCACAAGATGGCCGAGCTGCGCCGCATGAAGAACCGCCTGCGCGATGAGCTTGAGCAGCTGTTGGCCGACAATGCGTTTGCCGCGCCCGCCGTGGAGGCTGCACCGGAGCCGGAGCCGCTGCCTGAAAAAAGTGAGCAGCCGTAAGCTGTAGGGGGGCGTCCTTGACGCCCCGACATCAAAAAAGGAGCCAAGCTATGGAGATCATTCGTGCCAAAACGGCCGGGTTCTGCTTCGGCGTGGACCGCGCCGTCAAGCTGACATACGATTTATTGGCGGAGGGACGCAAAGTTGCGACCCTCGGCCCGCTGATCCACAATGCTCAGGTCGTGGCCGACCTTGAGGCTAAAGGGGCGGTGACCTGCCCGGATATTGACGCCGTACCTGACGGGTATGAGGTCGTCATCCGCAGTCACGGCGTACCCAGAACGGTCTATGATAAAATAAACACACGCTGCCTGGTGTATCATGATGCCACCTGCCCGTTTGTAGCAAAAATCCATAAAATTGCAATGGAAGCGGACAAAATCGGTGCGCTTTTGCTGGTCGCCGGGGATGCTGACCACCCCGAAGTACAGGGAATTGTCGGCCATACAAAAGGCTCTGTGCGGGTTTTCGCCAATTTGGAGGAGCTGCAAAATTTGCTCCCTGCGCTTTTGCAACAAGAATCCATTTATGTGGTTGCCCAAACGACATTTCGCGTGGAAAGTTGGGAAAACTGCAAGGTTTTTTTAAAAAAAGAGTGTACAAAAGCCAAAATTTTTGATACAATATGTAATGCAACGTGGGCGAGGCAACAGGAAGCGGAAGACCTCAGCCAAAAATGCGACCGGATGGTCGTCATTGGTGGTCATCATTCTTCCAATACCCAAAAGCTGTTACAGGTCGCCGCGCGGCATACCACGGCCATCAATGTCGAGACTGCTGATGAACTCGACCCCGCATGGCTCGCCGGTGCTGCGCGTGTGGGCGTGACAGCCGGGGCTTCAACGCCTTCGTCTATAATTGAGGAGGTACTTAACAGTATGAGTGAAGAGATCCGTGACGACATGAGCTTTGAGGAGATGCTTAACGCATCCGAGGCAAAGCCCCTGTACGCAGGCAAGATTGTAAAAGCCAAGGTCATCAGCGTTTCCCCGACGGAGTGCACCGTCGGTATCGATGGTTCCAAGCACACCGGCATTGTGCCCCTGCGCGAGATGAGCCATGATCCCAACGCCAAGATGGAAGACCTTGTTAAAGAGGGCGACGATCTGGATCTGGTGGTTGTCAAGACCAACGATCAGGAGGGTGTTGACACCCTGTCCCGCGTCCGTTTTGAGGCCCAGAAGGGCATGAAGGATGTCTCCGAGGCTGCCGAGAACGGCACCGTTATGGAAGGCGACGTCATGGAAGCCAACAAGGGCGGCGTTGTTGTCAACGTCAAGGGCGTTCGCGTCTTCGTGCCTCGTTCTCAGGCCACCATGCGCCGTGATGAGGACTACACCAAGCTCGTCGGCCAGCATGTTCAGCTGGTCATCACCGAGTGCGCCGGCCGCAAGATCGTCGGCTCCATCAACAAGGTCACTGCCGAGGCCAACAAGGCTAAGCGCGAGGAGTTCTGGGCCAATGTTGAGGTCGGCAAGCAGTATAAGGGCGTTGTCAAGAGCCTGACCTCTTACGGCGCTTTCGTTGACGTGGGCGGTGTCGATGGCCTGTGCCACATCAGCGAGCTGAGCTGGAACAACATCAAGCATCCCTCCGAGGTCGTCAAGGTCGGCGACGAGATCGAGGTCTATGTCAAGAGCTACGATCCCGAGAACCAGAAGGTCTCCTTGGGCTACAAGAAGGAAGAGGACAACCCCTGGGTCAAGCTGGAGAACGAGGTTCCCGTTGGCACTGAGTTCACCGCTCCTGTTGTCTCCATCACCAAGTTCGGTGCCTTTGTCCGCATCATGCCGGGCATTGACGGTCTGGTCCACATCAGCGAGATCAGCAATGAGCGCGTGAACAAGGTTTCCGATGTTCTGAAGGTCGGCGATGAGGTCCGCGTTAAGCTGACTGCTGTTGACTTCGACCGCAAGCGCATCAGCCTGTCCATGAAGGCCTGCCTCGACGAGGAGAACGGCGAGGACGCTGAATAATCCTTAGTCACTGAGCAACCGTAAGGGGCCTGCCTGTTCTAACAGGCAGGCCCCTTTTTGCTTGAAAAACGGCGTGTAGCTCTGTAGGGGCGGATGCTTGCATCGACCCCTGCAAAGCTGCCGCTATGATAGGGAAAACCCATGCAAAAACTCAAAGACTTCATCAAAAAATATTACGAGGGTCTGGCCTACCTCTTCTTCGGCGGCGTGGCAACGCTTTTGAATCTGGTGGTGTTCGCGGTCTTTCAGGCGGCGTTCGGCACCGATTTTGCGACCGGCCTCGGCAATGTGCTGGACAATATCCTCTGTATCCTCTTTGCTTATTGGACAAACCGGACTTTCGTGTTCAAAAGCACCAACAAGGGCAAGGCGGCCCTTGCGGAGTTCGGCCAGTTCGTATCCTGCCGCATCGCCACCATGGTCATGGATCAGCTCATCATCTGGCTGGGCGTCAGCGTGCTGGGGCCGGCAGTCCGCTTTGCGGCAGCCGATCCCAAGCTGTGGGCCATGGGCGTAAAGCTGTTCAGTCAGGTCGTTGTGATCCTCTCCAATTATGTTTTCAGCAAATTGTTTATCTTTAAAAAGAAGTGACGCATATTCCGAAAGGAGCCGACCATGCTTGTTTTTAAGGTAGCAAAATTCGCTCTCAGGCATCCGCTGCTGACGCACAGCGCCAGCCGGCTGCTGCACAAAAAACTTCGTCCCAAAAAGGAGGCATCCCCTATGAAACAGAAAGTTCGCGGTCATGCATTCCGTCTGGTGGGGCTGATCCTCGGCATCATCGGTGCCACGGTCAGCATCACCTCCATCGTATTTGCGGCACTGGGCCTGCATCAGGCGCGCCTGTGCAAGCATTGTGAGAAAGGGGAAAATTTCCGGTGAAATACACGAAAGAAGAGATGCTGAGCAAGGTGGACCACACCCTGCTCAAGCCCGAGGCCACATGGCCCCAGATCCAGACCCTGTGTGACGAGGCCGTTGCCAATCACTGCGCCTCCGTCTGCATCAACACCTGCTATGTCAAGCAGGCGGTCGAGTATATGGCGGGCCGCGTACCGGTCTGCTGCGTGGTCGGTTTCCCTCTGGGCGCCATGGACACTGCCAGCAAGGCCTTTGAGGCCAGAACCGCCGTTGAGAACGGCGCGTCCGAGGTCGATATGGTCATCAACATCGGCTGGCTGAAGAACAAGCAGTATGACGATGTCCGCAATGACATCGCCGCCGTCAAGGCTGCCGTGGGCGATAAGATCCTCAAGGTCATCATCGAGACCTGCCTGCTGACCGAGGAGGAGAAGATCAAGATGTGCGACATTGTGCCCGAGGCCGGTGCCGACTTCATCAAGACCTCCACCGGCTTCTCGACCGGCGGTGCGACCTTCCATGACATTGCGCTGTTTGCCGAGCATGTCCGGGGGCGCTGCAAGATCAAGGCTGCCGGCGGTATCTCCACCGTGGAGGATATCGAAAAATTCCTCGACCTTGGCGCTGACCGTCTGGGCACCTCCCGCGCAGTCAAGCTGCTCACCTCCGGCGAGGCCGGCAGCGGGTACTAAGGGCGCGCGCGTTGTTCCTTCTTTGCAAAGAAGGAACTCTAAATAAACAAACCAAGAAGGCGCTGCTATCGTGCGTGATAGCAGCGCCTTTTCTCTTACGCACCCGTAGGGGCCGGGCATGCCCGGCCCGCAACATTCCCGCTATTGCAGCCTGATCTTCCGCCAGTAGAGGAGGGATTCATCCCTCCCGTGGAGGTTGCCTATGCCCCCTACAAACTGGAATTTGTAATTACATTCCATACATATTGGCGTTCTTTACAATCACTCTATCTCCTTTTTCTAATTGTTCCTTAGAAACTCCTCTTAACCCAAGTCCAACATGTTCTGTTTTATATCCACAACCATTTGATTTTCGTTCTTTTGTATGTATATCGATGGTAGTAATTATAGTCTCTAATACACCTCCATTTGCTTTATAAACACACGCATTTTCTCCTTCTCTACACATTCCTGTTGATATGTTTCCTGTGGCAACTGTTCCAACCCCCATAATTGTAAATACATCATCAATAATCAATTCAAAGTCTTCTTTTAAACATAATGGAACATCTAATCTGTTCATATACTCTTTTTCTCGCTCTTTTTTGCTTTTACCAAATAATCCCATAGTGTTTCTCCTTTATAACTTCCGATTTGCTATGCTAAATCAAGTATACCATACTCACCCGCAAAAGAACACCCCTGCGCTCTTGTCATATGCCGCCCTGCACACCGTATACATTTATAAATCTAAGGCAACACCGCACAATTCCCGCCTTACGGCTTAAGCGCCGCTCCGGCGGATCTCCGCGCCAAGAGCCGCCGCAAGCGGCGGTTGCGCTCCGAAGCGCCTCGCTGCGGCTCGGTGTGCAGCGCGGCATCTGCGTTGCCAAAATGCTCGATAAGACACAAAGTATTATCTGCGCTTTTGGCTTAGCATCTGCCGCACCTCGCTCGCCGTATCGGCACTTAGAATTATGCGGTATTGCCCTAAAGCTTGGGGGTGTACCGATATGCAAACTTCACCACTGATCCTTACCGCCCTCGCCGGTCTGTCTACAAGTCTGGGCGGGGTGCTGGCGGTGCTTGGCAAACCAACGGAAAAGCTTCTGGCCGCCTCGGCGGGCTTTGCGGGCGGGGTCATGCTCACCGCATCGCTGACCGATCTGCTGCCCGAGGCCCTGCATTTTTACGGCAGGTATCTGCCGCCTCTGGCCTGCGGCGGGGCGTTTGCGACACTGACAGCGCTGGGCATGGCAGTGGCGGGGCTGCTGGGCAAGCTTCTGCCGGCGGAATCCGAGCTTGCTGCCCGCTTTGGTCAGGGCCGCGACCCCGCCCGCGCGGCGGCCATGCGCACTGCTCTCATCACCGGCGCGGCGCTGCTGCTGCACAATTTCCCGGAGGGTGTACTTACCTTCTTCGCCGGGACAGCGGACCCGGCGCTCGGTCTGCGCACGGCGGCGGCCATCGCACTGCACAATATCCCGGAGGGGCTGGCTGTGGCGGTGCCCTTCGCCTACGCGGCACGCAGCCGTGCGGCCGGTGTGCTGGCGGCTCTCGTTTCGGGTCTGGCCGAGCCGCTGGGGGCTGTGCTGGCGTGGCTGTTCCTGCGCCGGTTTTTTACACCCGGCTTTTTGAACGGCACGGTCGTGCTGGCGGCAGGCATTATGGTGTGGGTGTCCTTTGCCCAACTTTTGCCCGATGCGTTTGCCCCTAAACATCGCGCTGCCGGTGTTTTGGGCGCCGCCGCAGGTACATTGCTGATGCTGTTAGGCATTGCGGCGCTGCCGTAAATGTGGTATACTATATCTGTATTTTTGTGCAGGAAAGGAGCGTGCCACCCATGAGAAAGCAACTTGCGGCGCTGCTCCCTGCGGCTGTGCTGCTGGTAGGCTGCAGTGCGGCGGGCGATGTCGAGACCCTGCTGCGCGCCCCGCAGCTTTCCGGCGAGAGCGCGGCCCTGCAGAAGGCGCTGAACAGCTATCTGGGCGGCAGCGCCACCCTGAAATATCCCGCCAGCGGCGATTTCCTCTCCCCGTTTGCGTTCGGTGACTGGGACGGTGACGGCGTTGACGAGGCCGCAGTCCTGTACACGGCCGACACCACCAGCTCCAATGTCTGGCTTGCGGTGCTGGAGCCGAGCGGCGAGAGCGGCTGGCGTGTCAGTCAGGCCATCGAGGGTATGTCCTCTGAGGTGGAAAGCTTCTCCGCCGCCAGCCTGAAGGACGCAGACAGCAAGCAGCTGCTGACCGGGTACATCTCCCCGCAAGGGGATCAGTATCTGGCCGTCTACCAGTACGACAACGGCAGTCTGTCCACCGTCATCAGCAAAAGCTACACCGATATGATCGTGGCCAATTTCACCGGCAAGGGCGATACGCAGGACCTTGTGCTGGCCCTGCCGCCGGACACTGAGCTTGGCGGCGTGACGCTGCAGCTGCTGACCGCCAACGATGGGGAGTTCCGCTCGACCCAGACGCTGAATCTGGGCGAGGGCGTTTACAGCAGCTGTGCGGCCCTGCATGCCGGGACCGGCAGCGATGACGCTATGTACCTTGTGATGGACGCCTGGACCGGGACAAGCAGCCTTGTGTCGGACATTATCCTGTACGATGCCGAGACGGGCTTTCTGCAGCCCTACCGCCCCGGCGGCATGAGCGACATTCAGCGCAGCACGCTGCGCTACAACGACACCCTGCTCAGCTGCGACATTGACGGCAACGGCACGGTGGACATCCCCGTGGAGATCGACGATGGCGGCACCCTGCAGACACCGATGGACAAGCGGCTGAGCTTTCTGCTCTGGAAGGATTACACCTCCACCGCAGGCGGCAACAGCCGGTTCGGTGTCTACGACAGTGAGTACGATCTGTTTATGGAGCTGCCCGAGTCAATGCACGGCAGCGTGCTGATCCGCGCCAATCAGGGCGGCACCGGCTGGCTGATCTGCAACGCCGAGGGAAACACCGTCTACTGCGAGATGCGGGTCGTTGAACCGACCACGGACACAGCCAGCGGCGCGGGCAACTACCTGCGCATCGCCAATATCGGCAGCCAACAGCTGCAGGCGCGGGTCGTTACGCCCTATTACGGCTTGAATCTCGATTCCATCAGCCAGAATACCGTGCTGCTGGGGTCAAATTGATAAGGAAGGGAACCGGGTTTATGAAACGAGTTTTGGTAGTCGAGGACGAAGCCAGCATCCGCGAAATGGTAGCCCTGAACCTGAAAATGGCAGGCTGGGAGGTCATCGAGGCCCCCAGCGCCGAGCGTGCGCTGGAGCTGATGCACGGCGGCGAGCCCTGCGATGCAGCCCTGCTGGACATCATGCTGCCCGGCATGGACGGGCTGAGCCTCTGCGAAACGATCCGCCGCGATGACAGCGACATCGGCATTATCATTGTATCGGCCAAGGGGCAGGAGAGCGACAAGATCCGCGGCCTGTCCATCGGTGCGGACGATTACATCACAAAGCCCTTCTCGGTGTCGGAGCTGATCGCCCGGCTCGAGGCACTGACCCGGCGCATCCACCGCGGCACCGGCGCCGCCAAGCCCGCCGAGGAGCCGGAGCAGCTTGTCAGCGGCCCCTTTGTGCTGGATGAGAAGAGCCGCATCCTCTACAAATCCGGTACGCCGATCGACCTGACGCAGGTCGAGTTCCAGATCATGGAGCTGTTTTTCCGCAATCCGGCTACCGCGCTGGTGCGTGAAAAAATTCTGGAGGGCGTCTGGGGCAAAAATTATTTCGGCGATGTCAAGATCGTGGATGTAAACATCCGCCGCCTGCGGATGAAGATCGAGGACGAGCCCAGCAACCCCCGCCATATCATGACCGTCTGGGGCTATGGCTACCGCTGGAATGTGTGACAGCGGCCCCTTAGAAAAACCGCGAAAGGAGGGAACCCCCTATGCAGCCGAACAGCAGCAGTATCATCCGCCGATGGGTGCGCGGCAGCCTGCTTATCACCGTGCTGGTGCTGGTGCTGGCGGAGGGGCTTTTCCTCTATTACAGCTATAACGACCTGTACGGCGGCGTTGAGCGCGCTGTGGAAAACCGCTTTTCCACCGTGGTGGGCCGCCTGCAGGCCACCGGCACAGCGGGGGATATGGCCGTCACCGCCGAAAGCCGCGGGCAGGTCCTGCGCCGCGTGGTTGAGCAGTTTGACGAAAAGGACAAGTTTGAGTTTATGCTGCTGGACAATCAGGGGGTGATCCTGGCAACCAGCAGCGGCACGATGAACCGCGACCTGACCAACGGCACCGATTACGGCCGCGCGCTGACCGCCGCCAACGGGCTGGGGTCGGCCATCTTTACCACGCCGCAGGGCGAGCGTGTCATGGCAGTGACGATGCTTGTGCCCTACGCGGCGGGCAGCATCGCCGCCATGCGGATGGTGACGAGCCTTGTGCTGGTGGACAACCTCTGGTGGCGCACCGTGGCCATCTGTGTGGGGCTGGGCCTGCTTGTGCTGTGCTTCACGGTCTGGAGCGGCCTGTTTTTTGTGCGCTCCATCGTGCGGCCCCTCGGCGAGGTCGAGGCTACGGCCACCCGGATCGCCAAGGGCGACATGAAGGTGCGCCTGCCGGACACCCGGTACGATGACGAAATCGGCCGCCTGTGCAAGACCATCAACCAGATGGCCGAGGATCTGGCCGAGACCGAACGATTGAAAAACGAGTTTATCTCCTCGGTCAGCCATGAGCTGCGCACGCCGTTGACCTCAATCAAGGGCTGGGTCGAAACGATCAGCAACATTGATGACCCCTCCAACGAGAACTACCGGCGCGGTCTGGCGGTCATCGGCACCGAGACCGACCGCCTTTACACGATGGTCGAGGAGCTGCTCGACTTCTCCCGTATGCAGAACGGCATCAAGATGAACTGTCAGGTGCTGGACTTTGTGGCCGAGGCCACCGATGCGGCGCTCTTTGTCGAGGCCCGCATCCGGCAGGAGGGGATGCAGCTTGTCTATCAGGAACCGCCCGAGCCTTACCCGGTCTGGGCAGACCCGGCGCGTCTGCGGCAGGTGTTTGTCAACCTGTTTGACAACGCTATCAAGTATTCCGAGCCGGGCGGCACGATCTTTCTGACCCTGCGCCGCACACCGGTCACGGTCAGCGCGTCAATCCGCGATCAGGGCCGGGGCATTGCGCCCGATGATCTGGAAAAGGTCAAGCAGAGGTTCTTCAAGGCAAAGAACTCGGTGCGCGGCTCCGGTATCGGCCTTGCGGTCGTGGACGAGATCGTCCAGACGCTCGGCGGCCGGTTCGACATCACCTCCGCCCTCGGCTGCGGCACGACTGTCACAGTGACCCTGCCCGTCTACCACCCCGGGCAGGAGCATCTGCATGAAAAAATTTAAGGCTTCCCCCGAGGGGACAGACTCCCCCGGTACGGGGGAGGTGGCGCTTTAGCGCCAGAGGGGGAGCAGCTGTCCGCGAAGCGGACTGATGAGGGGCAAACTTTCCGCGACAACCCGGTAACGGGCAATAGCGATACATCCGCCCCTCATCCGGCCTCGCTTTGCTCGGCCACCTTCCCCCTCAGGGGAAGGCAAAAATGACGAAGGAGAACACATATGCCCAAAGAATTCCGCACCTCCGTCGGGGGACAAGCCCTGATGGAGGGCATCATGATGCGCGGCCCGGAAAAGATCTGCTGCGCCGTGCGCAAGCCGGACGGCACCATCGACCTGAGCTATGACACCGTCACGACCCACTGGTACAATAAGGTCCCGCTGGTCCGGGGCGTCTGCAACATGGCGGAAAACCTTTACAAGGGCTACCGCTACCTGATGCACGCGGCCGACATTGCCATGGAGGGCGAGACCGAGCCCGCCGAGTCCAAGCTGGACAAATGGTTCGAGGCGCACGCCACCCCCGCCGTGCAGAACGCGCTGATGGCCTGCGCCGCCTTTGTGGGCGTGGCGCTGGCGCTGTTCCTGTTCACCTTTCTGCCCACTTTTTTGACCGGTCTTGTCATGCGCGCCGTGCCGCTGGGGCGCTGGCCGCGCGTAATCCTCGAGGGCGTGCTCAAGATGGTTATATTCCTCGGCTACATGTTCCTTTGCACCCGCATGAAGGAGCTGCACCGCGTGTTTGAGTACCACGGTGCCGAGCATAAGACCATCGCCTGTTATGAGGCAGGTCTGCCCCTGACGGTGGAAAACATCCGCCGCCAGAGCCGCTTTCACCCGCGGTGCGGCACCAGCTTTATGATCCTCGTCATCATCATCAGCATCTTCCTGTATGCGGTGCTGCCTTGGACCAGCACGGCGATGCGGGTCGTGTACAAGCTTTGCATGTTCCCGCTTCTGGTTGGTGTATCGTATGAAATTTTGAAATGGGCGGGCCGCTCTGACAGTGCGGCGGCAAGAATCATCTCTCAGCCGGGGCTTTGGATGCAGCGGTTGACGACCTTTGAGCCGGATGACTCGATGATCGAGGTTGCGATTGCCGCCGTCACCCCCGTTCTGCCGGAAAAGCAGGAGGATGCCCGCTGGTGAACGCTGCATTTCAAAAGCTCTGCGCCAAGCTGACGGCCGCCGGTGTGCCCGATGCCCGCTTTGACGCGGCCGAGCTGTACCGCCTTGCGACCGGCCGCGACCCCCGTCTGGATGACGGCCCCAGCACTGCCGAGGCAGCCCGCCTGAGCGCGCTTGCCGAACGCCGCGCTGCCCGCGAGCCGCTGCAGTACATTCTGGGTGAATGGGACTTTATGGACTTTACGCTCAAGGTCGGGCCGGGTGTGCTGTGCCCCCGGGCTGACAGCGAGATCGTCTGCGAGAGCGCCCTCGCGCTTTTGCAGGGCAGGGAGCGGCCAGTGGTCTATGACCTCTGCGCGGGGACAGGCTGCTTGGGGCTTGGCATTGCGCGCCACAACCCCGGCGCGCTGGTGACCTGTGTGGAAAAAAGCCCGGAGGCATGGCATTACCTGACCGCCAACACGGCACAGACCGGGGTGCGCACCGTGCAGGCCGATGTCTTTACCTATTATAAAACGCTGCCCGCCGAGGGGGCGGACCTGATCATCTCCAACCCTCCCTACCTGACCGGGGCGGAGATGCGGGCACTGATGCCGGAAACGGCGCAGGAGCCTGCCATGGCGCTGGACGGCGGCGCGGACGGGCTGGATTTCTACCGCCTGCTGACTGAAAAGTACCGGGACGCCGTGCGGCCGGGCGGCTGGCTTGTGCTGGAGATCGGCTATGCCCAAGGCCCCGCCGTGCTGGCGCTGGGGGCCGCCTGCGGCTGGGTCAACACCAGCTGCCGCAAGGACTACGGCGGCAATGACCGGGCCGTGCTGCTCCAAAAACCCGAAAAAAGCTGCTGAAAATCCGATTTATGGGACAAAAAACGCACAACAAAATGTTGTAATCTGTTCGTAAATCGTATATAATAGAGGCAAACGCAAATCCTAGACTTACTTGTATATAAAAGGAGAACCGCAACATGGCAGCAAAAAAAGATACTACCCCCAAGACGGCAGGCCCTGCCGCTGACAAAAAGGCCGCGCTGGAAACCGCGCTGGCCCAGATCGAAAAGCAGTTCGGCAAGGGCGCCGTTATGAAGCTGGGCGCCAATGTCACGATGCAGGTCGATGCCATCCCCACCGGCAGTCTGGGTCTGGATCTGGCACTGGGCATCGGCGGCGTGCCCCGCGGCCGTATCGTTGAGGTCTACGGCCCCGAATCCTCCGGTAAAACAACGCTGGCGCTGCAGATCCTGGCCGAAGCCCAGAAGATGGGCGGCGAGGTCGCGTTTATTGATGTTGAGCATGCGCTCGACCCGACCTACGCCGCCGCGCTGGGCGTTGATATTGACAGTCTGCTGGTCAGCCAGCCCGACACCGGCGAGCAGGCCATGGAGATCTGCGAGGCGCTTGTCCGCTCCGGCGCGATCGACGCCGTTGTTGTGGACTCCGTTGCCGCCATGGTGCCGCGCGCCGAGATCGAGGGCGAGATGGGTGACAGCCATGTCGGTCTGCAGGCCCGCCTGATGAGTCAGGCGCTGCGCAAGCTGACCGGCGTCATCGGAAAGACAAACACCGTCTGCATCTTTATCAACCAGCTGCGTGAAAAGGTCGGCATCGTCTACGGCAACCCCGAGGTCACGACCGGCGGCCGCGCACTGAAATATTATTCGAGCGTCCGCATTGATGTGCGCCGCATCGAGGGTCTGAAGGACTCCACCGGTGCGTTCATCGGCAACCGCACGCGCGCCAAGATCGTCAAGAACAAGGTCGCGCCCCCGTTCCGTGAGGCAGAGTTCGACATCATGTTCGGCGAGGGCATCTCCAAGCTGGGCGAGATCCTCGACCTCGGCGTCAAGCTGGGTGTCGTGCAGAAGAGCGGCGCATGGTTCAACTACGGCGAGATGCGCTTGGGTCAGGGCCGCGACAACGCCAAGCAGTTCCTGAAGGAGCACCCCGAGGTCTCCGATGAGATCGAAAAGATTGTCCGCGCCAACGCTGATCGCCTGCTGGCCGCCGGCAAGAAGGGTACTGTCAAGCCGCTGGACCCGAGCGAGATCGTCAAGCCGGTCGCCCCGGGTGAGGCCCCTGCCGCCCCGGCTGCCAAGACAACGGGCAGCGAGGTTGACCTCGATATCATGGTTGACGAATAAAAATGCCGCGCCTGACACAGATCAAGGAGACAAAAAAAGGCCGCCTTGCGCTGTTTTTTGATGGAGAATTTGCCTTCTCCCTCGATGAGCAGACCTTTTCCGATGCCGCGCTCCATCAGGATGACCTGCTGGAGGACTGGCAGATCGAGGAGCTGCGCAAGAAAAGCGAGACCCGCCGTGCGCTGGACAAGGCGATGGACTACCTTTCGCTGCGCGACCATGCGGCGGGGGAGCTGTACCAAAAGCTCTGCCGCAGGTTTGATGCCCACAGCGCCGCCTACGCGGTGGCGCGGGCGGGGGAGCTGGGCCTCTTGAATGACGCGGGCTTTGCCCGCCGCCGCGCGGCCGAGCTGCTGCGCAAGCGCAAGTCCCGCCGGGAAATCTTAAATGATTTGTCGGCCAAGGGCATCGACCGCGACACCGCCGCCGAGGTGGTGGAGGAGCTGTTTTCCGAGAACGATGACGGCGAAAGCCCCGAGCTGGAAACAGCCCGCGCACTGGTCGCGCGGCAGTATGCGTCAAAGCTCGCCGCCGGTAAGCGCGATCAGGTCGCCGCCGCGCTGGCACGGCGCGGCTTCAGCCACACGGTCATACGCGAGGTGCTATCCGATAACGAGTAAAACTGCACCGTACCGCACTGTAGGGGCCGGGCATGCCCGGCCCTCAGCCTGTCGATTGCATCCCCTTACCGGTTCGCAATGTAGGGAGGGGTCTTGACCCCTCCGCGGCGGCCAGAGGGCTGGCCGCCCTACAATTTCCGGCAAGCATCTGCCACCCTGCGGGGCGTCGAGGACGCCGCCCCCTACAACCCTACGCAAACATACAATATTATATTAAAGGACTACCCAATGAAAATTGCCATTATCTCCCTCGGCTGCCCGAAAAATCAGGTGGATGCCGATGTTTTCTGCCATGCCCTCATCAAGGACGGCCACACCACCGTGGGCGACCCGGCCGAGGCCGATATCATCATCATCAACACCTGCGGCTTTATTGAGTCTGCCAAGACGGAGGCCATCGAGAACATCCTCATGGCCTGCCAGTACAAGCAGGAAAACCCCGACCTCAAGGTGATTGTCACCGGCTGTCTGGCCGAGCGCTACAAGCAGCAGATCATTCAGGAAATTCCCGAGGTGGACGCCGTGGTCGGCATCGGCTCCAACGCCGCACTGCCCGCCATCGTCCGCCGCGTCTGTGCGTCCGGTGCCGGCCAGACCGAGAGCTACGGCCCCAAGAGCGATATGCAGCTGGGCGGTGCCCGCGTTATCTCGACCCCGCGCCACTATGCGTACTTAAAAATTGCCGAGGGCTGCAACAACGGCTGCTACTACTGCGCTATCCCGCTGATTCGCGGTGCGCTGCGCAGCCGTGAGCTGAACGACTGCGTAGCCGAGGCCCGCTGGCTGGCGGGGGAGGGTGTGCGTGAGTTGATCCTTGTTGCGCAGGACCCCACCGCCTACGGCGAGGATTGGGGCAAGCCCGGCGCGATCTGTGAGCTGCTCGACCGCCTGCAGGAGATCGAGGGCATCCGCTGGATCCGCATCCTCTACGCCTACCCGGAGCGCATCAGTGATGCCTTTATTGCGGCGATGGTCCGCAACACCAAGGTCGTGCCCTATCTGGACCTGCCCATCCAGCACTGTGATGATGCCGTGCTGAAGGCAATGAACCGCCGCGGCGGCCGCAGGGAGATCGAGGATGCGATTGCCCGCCTGCGTGCGGCCATCCCCGGCATCACACTGCGCACCACCCTGATCGCCGGCTTCCCCGGTGAGACCGAGGAGCAGTACGCCGAGCTGTGCGACTTCGTCAAGACCGTGAAGTTTGACCGCCTTGGCTGCTTTGCCTACTCCGCCGAGGAGAACACCGTGGCGGCGAAGATGCCCAACCAGCTGGACGAGGAAACCAAGCAGCGCCGCGCCGACCACATTATGGAATTGCAGGCCGAGGTCAGCGCCGCGCGCGAGGGCGAGAAGGTCGGCAACACCTACGAGTGCATCTGTGACGGTGTGGACGATGAGACCGGCATGTACCTGCTGCGCACCAAGGCCGACTGCCCGGAGATCGACGGCAATGTGCTGACCCCCGCCGATACCCCGCTGGAGACCGGCGCGTTCTACAATGTCACCATCACCGATGCTGACACCTACGACCTGTACGGCTATGCGGAAGAAAAGCTGGAGGACTGAACCATGAATCTGCCCAATAAACTTACGATGCTGCGTGTGATACTTGTGCCGGTGTTTATGGTGTTTGCCGCGCTGTGCCGCTACGGTACGCAGGACTTCAACGCAGGCCTTATGCTGGCAGCCGGCATCGTCTTTGCCGTGGCCAGCTTCACCGACTTTCTGGACGGCTATCTGGCCCGCAAAAACAATCTGGTCACTGATTTCGGCAAGTTCATGGATCCGCTGGCCGATAAGTGCCTGACCACCGCGGCCTTCCTTTATATGCTGGCGGACGGTGTCTGCCACCCGGTCGTGCTGGCAGTCATTCTTTTCCGTGAGTTCGCCGTGGCCGGTGTGCGGATGCTCGCTGCCGAGACCGGCACTGTCATCGCCGCCAACATGTGGGGCAAGGTCAAGACGGTTCTGCAGATGCTGACCATCATCTTCTACTACTTTGTCGGCGCGCTGGCCGGCCCCACCGATGTCATGGCCGTCAGCCTCATCACGCAGATTTTGTGCTGGCTTTGCGGCGCAGCCACGCTGCTGTCCGGCGGCATCTACCTGTGGCAGAACCGCAAGCTGTTCATGCAGGCAAAGTAACAGCCGCCGCAAGGCAGTAACCCAATAAGGAGAACCCCACCTTGTCAAAGTGCAACCTCCCCACCTATTTTAAGAGCATCTATCGCAGGATGACCCGGGCTGAGCGGGCCGTCCTGTTTCTGCTGTGCAATTTTGCTGTCAAGTTCGTATTCAGCACAGCCGCGCATTTCTTCACGCCCCTGCAGGGCATCGACATGCTCGGCAGCGGGCGAAACCCCGTGGACCTCTGGCTGCTGCTGCTCTCCTGCACGGCGGTGCTGGGGACATTCTGCCTGTACCGCCGCGCGGCCGGGGCCGTGGGCGCAAGGCTGACGAAAGCGGATGCCGTCATTCTGGCGGTTTGCATCGTGCTGAGCGCGGCTTTCTACCTGCATGCCATGGTGGGCCGCCAGAGCCTGTATCTCTGGGACAATGCGACCTACTACAACCTGCAGGTGCGGCTGGAGTCCAACTTTGCAGACGGCGTATTCACCGGCGTGGGGTCTACCATCTATAAGACATGGTTCAATGACTATGCACCGCTCGTCATCAACCTGCTGGCAGAGCCGTTCTTTATGTTTACGCCGCGCACGGCCAACACCTTTGCGCTGCTCTGTGCGCTGCTGATTCCCACGCTGGTCTACTACAGCGCATGGGTATTCCTGACGGTGCTGCGTCAAAAGCTGGAGCCGAGAGCCCCATATCTCTTTACGGCGCTCTCGATGGCGTTTGTGCTGCTGCTGCCGCTTTTGCACATTGCACTGTACCGCGGCATGCCCGATCTGCTGGGCGTGGCGTTTGCCTTTATGCTGCTTGCGCTGGGTGTCGGCTATGATTTTGCCCGCCCGGCACCCGCCCGGCTGGTCAGCCTTGCGGCTTTTACCGGGCTGCTGATGCTGACCCGGCGCAGCTATATGTTCACCGTGGTGTCGTTCTTTTTGCTCTATGGCATCTGGGTACTGGCCCGGGCTGCCTGCACAAAGCAGGGCGGCGCAGCGGTGCGCTTTGTGAAATTTGCTGCGGCATCGCTGTTCTGTGTCGGCGTGCCGCTGCTGCCGATGTTCTGGCGTATCGTCCGGGCCGATTACAGCGACCGCTATGCCACCTACCAGACCGGCGGCTTTCTGGCAGAGCTTAACAACCAGCGCATCTATCTGGGCTGGCTCGTGTTCGGCATTATGCTGATTGGCATACTATACGGACTGTATAAAAAGCGGACGCGCTCCCTCGCGGTGCTGTCTGCGGTCGGTGCAGTCCTGACGGTGCTGCTTGTCACCCGGGTGCAGAATATGGACGACCACCAGTCGCTGGCGGTCGCGCCGTTCTACCTGCTGGGCTGCTTTCTCTGCGCGCTGCTTGTAAGCGAGCTGCCGTGGGTGTGGCCGCGCCGTGCTGCGGCGGCTGTGCTGGGTGTGCTGTGCGGCCTCAACTTCGGGGCATGCAGCCAGCTTTTGCCGGTCATTCTGCCCAACGCGGTCAACAGCGGGCTGTATTTTTATGTTGACAGCCCCCGCAGCGATCTTGCGCAGGTGGCGGCTGTCAATGACTGGCTGCGGCAAAACTGCAGCGGCGCCAATTCAGCCTATATGATCTGCCATGGTGTGGTATACAGCCCGGATGTGTTCCGCGTTTCGGCCCTGCCGGACGAGACTATCCGCGAGATCCTGCCCTACGGCGCCTGCAACCCCGGCAACGATGCCTTCCCGAAGGAGCTGCTCACGGCACAGGTCGTTTTGACCTGTACACCGTTTGACCCCAACAACCATACCGAAAAGCTGAACGCGGCCTTCCTTGAAAATCAGGAGAAGTACGCGCCGTTTGAGGTGGGGGCAGAGTTTGACATGGGCAACGGCTATACGATCACGGCCTACCGCCGCATCAAGGCCCCCACCGTTGCGGAGCTGGACACCTACCGCAGCTGGCTGGCCGAGGAGGATGCGCGGTTCCCCTACAATTTCAGTGCCGTCTGGGACGCGCTGGCCGTGCAATTTGCAAATAACGGCTGAATCCCCCTTGCAACCTGCGCACACGCTGGCTATAATGGAATAGATATCCCTACACAGAGGAAGGAATGTGCAAGCTATGCAGATCTTCAATACGATGACACGCCGGAAAGAGGAATTCACCCCCCAGAAGGAGGGCGAGTACCGCATCTATGTCTGCGGCCCGACGGTCTATAACTATATCCATATCGGCAATGCCCGCCCGATGATCGTCTTTGACACACTGCGCCGCTATCTGGAATACTGCGGCAGCAAGGTCTACTATGTCTCCAACATCACCGATATTGATGACAAGCTCATCAAGAAGGGACAGGAGGAGGGAACCTCCATGCAGGAGGTTGCCCGCAAGTTTGAGGCCGAGTACATCAAGGATTCCGACGGCCTGAATGTCATGGCGCCGACCGTGCGTCCCCGTGCGACCGAGCATATCGGCGAGATCATCGGTATCGTCAAGGATCTGGTGGAGTCCGGCCACGCCTATGTGGCGCGCAACGGCGATGTCTATTTCCGCGTCAAGTCTGACCCGGACTACGGCAAGCTGAGCCACCTCAACCTCGATGATCTGGAGAGCGGCAACCGTGCCCTGCGCAGCCAGATGGACGATGATCTGAAGGAGGATCCTGCCGATTTCGCAGTCTGGAAGGCTGCCAAGCCCGGCGAGCCCTACTGGGAGAGCCCTTGGGGCCACGGCCGCCCCGGCTGGCATATCGAGTGCAGCGCCATGGCCCGCAAGCACCTTGGCAAAACCATCGACCTACACGCCGGCGGTCAGGACCTGATCTTCCCCCATCATGAGAATGAGATCGCCCAGAGCGAGTGCGCCAACGGCTGCACCTTCAGCCGGTACTGGATGCACAACGGCTTCTTGAACATCAACAACGAGAAGATGTCCAAGAGTGCGAACAACTTCTTCACCGTGCGTGAGATCGCTGCCAAGTACGGCTATGAGCCGATCCGCTACTTTATGCTCACGGCCGGTTACCGCATGCCGCTGAACTATACCGTTGAGCTGATCGAGAGCTGCAAGAGCAGCCTTGAGCGGATGTACACCTGCCGCGACAACCTCGATTTTGCTATCGAGCATGCCCACGGCACCGATACGGCGCTGGCTGCCAAGTGTGAGGAGGCCCGCGCCAAGTTCAAGACCGCGATGGACGACGACCTGAACACGCCGGATGCACTGGCTGCCATCTTTGATCTCGTCAAGGACATCAACACGCTGTCCGATGCCTCCGACAAGGCTACGCTGGAGACGGCCGCCAAGACCTTTGACGAGCTGACCGGCGTGCTGGGGCTTTTGTACAACCGCAAAAAGACCGACAGCATCCCCGCCGAGGTCACGGCGCTGGTCGAGGAGCGCGCTGCTGCCAAGAAGGCCAAGGATTGGGGCCGCGCGGACGCCATCCGTGCCCAGCTGACCGAGATGGGCTGGAGCGTTACCGACACCGCACAGGGCCCGAAAATTGCAAAACTGTAACCGATAACAGACGCAGGGGCGGCCTTGCGCAGCTGCGCGTGTGCCGCAGGCTGTGCGGGCTGCCCCTGCCTTATTTGTATGGCTATGACGAAACAACGAACAAAACCGAATACGGCCCTCTGGGTGGTGCTGGCCTTGGCGCTGGCACTGCGATTGGCGCTTGCCCTTGTCACCGAAGGCTACCCCTATGACATGAGCTGCTTTGTTGCGTGGGGGGATAAGCTGGCCGCCCAAGGCCCCGCCGCCTTCTACAGCGAGGGGTACTTTGCCGATTACCCGCCCGGCTACCTCTGGGTGCTGGGGCTGGTGGGGGCGGTGCGCGCCGCGCTTGGCATCGCGTATGAATCGCGGTGGACCTACCTGCTGCTGGCGCTGGTGCCGTCGGTTTGCGACTGTGTGTCGGCGGCGTTGGTCTATGCGGTGGCCCGGCGCGGTACGGTGGGGCGGCAGATGGCACTGGTGCTGGCTGCGTTCACGGCGTTCGACCCGCTGCTGCTGTTTGATACCGCTGTCTGGAAGCAGATTGATGGGGCCTTTACGCTGCCGCTGCTGCTCTGCTTCCTGCTGCTGGAGCAGCGCCGCTACCTGCCTGCCGCCGTCTGGTTCGGTCTGGCGCTGGCCATCAAGCCGCAGGCGCTGCTGTTCGGCCCGGTGCTGGCAGCCTGCTTTTTGGCGGGCATCGCGGTGGAGCAGGACCGCCTGCGCGCCTTTGGCCGGTGCTTCGGCGGCGCAGCGCTGGCGCTGCTGGTACCGCTGCTGACCGGCATACCCTTTTTCGGTCTGGCACGGCTTGGCCCGCGCCTTGTCGAAAAATACACAGATACGATGTCCGGTTACCCCTACGCCAGCATCAACGCCTTCAACTGGCTTGCGGCGCTGGGCGGCAACTGGAAAAGCCTGTCCGAGCCTGCGCTGTTTGGTATGAGCTGGCAGCAGCTGGGCTGGGTGCATATCCTGCTGGTCACGGCGGGGCTTGCCTATTTTGCGGTATGCAGCAGCAGCGGCCGTTTTTCGCCGCTGCTGCTGGCGGCCTACTACGGCATCGGCATCTTTACGCTCTCCCACTGCATGCATGAGCGGTACATGGTGCCCGGTGTGCTGCTGACCTTGCTGGCGGCGGCCCGGTGGAACGACATTCGGCTCTATGCGGCGGGGGTGGGGTTGTCGTTGACCGGGTTTATCAATCTGGCGGCAGTCTACTCGCTGACCGGTACCGAGGACGAATGGCTGACGAGTGCAACCAGCGCTACGGTCGCAATCCTGACCGGCCTTGGGGAAACGGTCTGCTTTGTGCTGCTGCTGTTTGCGGTGTGGGACATCACCCGCCACGGCCACACGCTGGCCTTGCCTGCCGGACGTGTCAACGCCGCTGCAACGCCCGATGCCCAGCCCGCCTGGACCCGCCGCGAGGTGGGGGCGCTGCTGGCCCTGACGGCGGCTACGGCGGTGCTGAGCTTTGCCTATCTCGGCAGCCGCACCGCGCCGCAGCAGCCGCTTGATGCCACGAACACCGCGCTGACCGAGACAGTCACCCTGCAGGGGGACGCTGTTTCGCTGTGGGTCTACCCGGGCGTTTCCTTCGGCGGGCGGATGACGGTGACGGACGCGCAGGGAAACACGGTGTTTGAGAAAGAACTGGACTACGGCACCTGCTTCAGCTGGACTGCCAACGCAGTGACCGCCGCAGCGGGGCAGAGCCTGACCGTCACGGTGCAGAACGCCCAGATGTTTGAGCTGGCCTTCCGCGATGCAGCGGGCGGGCTTGTGCCGACCGTGGGCGGCGGTGCGCTGTTTGACGAGCAGGACGCCGTGCCCGATGCGATCAGCCAGCTCAACAGCATGTATTTTGATGAGATCTACCACGGCCGCACCGGCTATGAGCAGCTGCACCGGATGCCTGTCTATGAGACGACCCATCCGCCGCTCGGCAAGGATCTTATCATGCTGGGGATTGCGCTGTTCGGCATGACCGGGTTCGGCTGGCGGTTCTCCGGTACGCTGTTCGGTGTGCTGCTGGTGCCGCTGGCATGGTGCTTTGTGCGCCGCCTGACCCGCAGGCCCGGGGCGGCGGCGATGGCGGGGGTGCTGCTGGCGCTCGACTTTATGCGCTTTTCCCAGAGCCGCCTTGCCACGATCGACATTTACGGCACCTTCTTTATCCTGCTGGGCGCGTACTGTATGGTGTGGTACTGCCAGCGGGTGCTGACCGACGGCGTGCAGCATGCGCTGCTGCCGATGGCGCTGGGCGGCGTTGCTTTCGGGCTGGGCTGCGCAGCCAAGTGGACCGGCATCTATGCGGGGGCCGGGCTGGCGGTGCTTTATCTGGGCGTGCTTTGGGCGCGCCGGCAGCAGGGCCGCCCCGGCTTTTGGGCAGAGTTCCGTCTGGCAGCGCTGGGCGGGGTGCTGTTCTATGTGGTGCTGCCCCTCTGCATCTATGTGGCGTCCTACCTGCCGTACTGGTGGCGGCAACCGGATTTCAGCCTCGGCGATTGGTGGCGGTGCCAGCTTTCGATGTACAGCTACCACGCCACGCTCAAGGCAACGCACCCGTTTGAGAGCCGCTGGTACACTTGGCTGCTGGGACTGCGCCCCGTGTGGTACTATCGCAACGGCAGTCTGCCCTATGGCATGAAGGCCAGCATTGCGGGCATGGCCGGGCCGGTCATCTGGGTCGTGGGTCTGGCGGCGCTGGTGGGGCTGTTCTGGCATCAGGTCAGCGGGCGCGGCAGCCGTCAGGGCGCAGCGGTGCTGATCCTGTATGGTACCCAGCTTATCCCATGGATGCTTGTCACGCGCTGCACCTTTTTGTACCACTATTTCCCCAGCTCGATGTTCTGTCTGGCGGCGCTGGCCCTTGTGCTGGCCCGTATGCGCCACCGGGACTGGGCGCGGTGGCTGTCCGCAGGCCTTTGCGCCGCGGCGGCTGTGTTGTTTGCCGTCTACTATCCGGCTCTATCCGGTCTTCCCATCCCCGCATGGTGGGCCGACGCATTGGAAGTACTGCCGAGCTTTGGGTTCTATTAAACGGGAAGGGGAGCGGGCGGATATGGAATCCGCCCCTACGGCTGCAGGGGTCGGCGTCCTCGATGAGCCGGAATGTTGGCGGCTGCTGCTGCAAGGCTCCTGCAATCGCTATATAGAAAACGCCGCAGTGACGGGCAGGCTTCCCGTTACTGCGGCGTTGTTGTGCTATTTGTTTAAAGCTTCTTTGGTTACTTTCTTCTCGAAGAAAGTAACTTACGCCTCCGGCAGGTAGATGTGATGCGGCAGGCCCTCTACATAGATCGGGGTCAGCTCAGCCTGAACCAGCGGCAGAGCGTAGGCGAGGAACTCCTCGGTCATGGCGGTGTGGTCGGCGTTGACCCACTCGAGCGGGACCTTCTTCTCAAGGTTTGCGACCTCGCTGATCGGGTGCAGGCTGGTGCCGCACTGGTACGGCGCGTTGGAGATGCGGTCCAGCGCGACCATCTCGCCGGTGTGGCCCTCAAAGGCGGCCTTGGCGGCGGCGCCGCCGACCTGATAGGCCTCGGTGATGTCGGTGCGGCTGGTCAGGTGGCCGGCGCAGCGCTGCAGGGTCGAAAGCTCGATGCAGCGGGTCTTGGTGTCCAGACGGCGGGCGACCGTGTTGGCCAAAAAGCGCGCCGTGCCGGTCAGGGCCTTGTGGCCGAAGGCATCAACTGCGTGTACATCGTCAGCCAGCTCGCAGACATAGCGGCCGTCCTCCAGCTTGACGCCCTCGGACACGGCGATGACGATGGAGGGCTTTTCCTTCTGCATCCGCTCGACCTTCTCCACAAAGTGGTCCACATTGAAGGGAACCTCCGGCAGGCAGATCATATCCACGCCCTCACAGTCCTCGGCCTTGGCCAGTGCGGCGGCGGCGGTCAGCCAGCCGGCGTTGCGGCCCATGATCTCAACGATCGTCACATACTTCGTGCCGTAGACCGTGGCGTCGCGGATGATCTCCTTCATGACAACGCCAATGTACTTGGCGGCACTGCCGTAGCCGGGGGTGTGGTCGGTGACCATCAGGTCGTTGTCGATCGTCTTGGGCACGCCCATAAAGCGGATATCGCTGCCGATGTGTGCGCCGTAGTCGGCCAGCTTGCCGATGGTATCCATCGAGTCGTTGCCGCCGATGTAGAAGAAGTAGCCGATGTCCAGCTCCTTCAGGATCTCAAACAGCTGAACATAGACGGCCTCGCCCTCGGCGGTGTGCCAGTCGGGCAGCTTGTAGCGGCAGGAGCCGAGGTAGCTGGACGGGGTGCGCTTTAAAAGCTCAATGTCCAGCGCGGTCTTAAGCTTGTCATCCAGCACGCAGGTGCGGCGCTCCAAAAGGCCGGCCACGCCGTGCAGCATGCCGTAGACCTTGCCCGCGCCGCGGCGCTTGCAGCTTTCATAGACACCGGCTAGGCTTGCGTTGATAACGGAAGTCGGGCCGCCGGACTGACCGACGATTGCGTTTTTTGCCATGGTTTTCCTCCTGCAAGCAATGCTTGCCTCTGGTTTGTGGGATGCTCCCGGCCGGGTAGAGGCGCCGCGAAGCACACGAATTTTGTCATCCTCAGTGTACCATGCGGCGGCGGCATTTACCATTGCGGCGGTTGCTTATATGGCGGTGCGGGCAGGCAGAACGGTGCGGTTCCGCAGGGCGGAACTGCGGTGCGCGGCAAAATTCAGCAGATGGAATTGCGTTCCATAGTATGGAATTTTGCATCACGAATATTTGCAAGAATCATTCGGCAATCTTGCAAAAATTGCGGAACCGGGGCAAAGTTGTGCAAGATGACGAAGCACGGCGCGCCTGCCGCGCCGCAGACCTGCTGAAAAAAGCAGGGCGGACGCCCAAAAATCTGAAATTTATTCTTGACAGGACTGCATGACCGTGTTATTCTTTACTCAACAAAAGCGTTGATGGGGAAAAGTACCGCCCAAGATCCGCACAGAGAGCCTGACGCATGGTGTAAGTCGGGACGGGGACGGGGCGCGAAGGAACACCCCGGAGCCGCCGCCTGAAACCCGGCAGGGGAGTAGGGTGCGCCGCAGGCCGTGCGTTACAGCGGCAGCGTTTCAAAGGTGAACGCGTACGGAAAAAGTGACCGTATGCCTGTATTTCGGCTGCGGTAATTTAGGTGGCACCGCGGATCCAAGACAGCGATTCGTCCTAATGACAGGGCGAATGAGCTGTCTTTTTTATTGCCGTTCGCAGCAACTGGTGTTGGAAGTATCAAAAGGAGTGTCACCGAAAATGTGCTGTATCATGGGCTATGCCGGGCATGATCTGCCCAAGGAAACCTTTACCGAGTATCTGCTGCGCACCGCCAGCCGCGGTCCTGACGACCAGCGCGTCATCGAGACCGAGTTCGGACTGCTGGGCTTCGGCCGTCTGGCCATCATGGGCCTGACGCCGGAGGGAATGCAGCCCTTCACCCGCGGCGCGGACTGCGTGGCCTGCAACGGCGAGCTGTACGGCTTCCGCCCTGTCAAGGCCGAGCTGGAGGCCGAGGGCTACACCTTTGCGTCGGACTCCGACTGCGAGATCATCCTGCCGCTCTACTATAAGTACGGTCTTACTATGTTCAAGCATCTGGACGCCGAGTTTGCAATGATCCTCTACGACAGCCGCAAAAAGCTGCTTATCGCCGCGCGTGACCCCATCGGCATCCGTCCGCTGTTCTACGGCTACAGCGAGTCGGGGCACATTGCCTTTGCGTCCGAGGCGAAAAACCTTGTGGGACTGTGCAAAAAGATCTATCCGTTCCCGATCGGCAGCTACTACTGCAACGGTCAGTTTGTGCGGTACTGCGACATTGCCGACACCCCGGCCTATACGCAGGATGAGCTGCCCGAAATTTTGACGAACATCCGGGAAAAGCTTGTGGCCGGTGTGGATAAACGCCTTGACGCCGACACCCCTGTCGGATTCCTGCTGTCGGGCGGGCTGGATTCCAGTCTGGTCTGCGCCATTGCCGCCAAAAAGCTCGGCAAGCCGATCCGTACCTTTGCCATCGGCATGAGCGAGGACGCCATCGACCTGAAATACGCCAAGCAGGTGGCCGACTATCTCCACGCTGACCACACCGAGGTCATCATCAACCGGGAGATCGTGCTGCGCGCGCTTGAGGATGTCATTGCGATGCTGGGCACTTGGGACATCACAACGATCCGCGCTTCGGTGGGCATGTACCTTGTCTGCAAATACATCCATGAGCATACTGACATCCGGGTGCTGCTGACCGGCGAGATCTCTGATGAGCTGTTCGGCTACAAGTATACCGACTATGCGCCGAGCGCTGCCGCCTTCCAGACCGAGAGCCAGAAGCGCATCCGGGAGCTGTATATGTACGATGTCCTGCGCGCCGACCGCTCGATCAGCGTCAACAGTCTGGAGGCCCGCGTGCCGTTCGGTGATCTGGATTTTGTCAAGTACGTCATGGCCATCGACCCCGAAAAGAAGCTGAACACCTACGGCAAGGGCAAGTACCTGCTGCGCAAGGCGTTTGAGGGGGACTGGCTGCCCGAGAGCATCCTCTGGCGTGAGAAGGCCGCCTTCAGCGATGCGGTGGGCCACTCGATGGTGGATGATCTGAAGGAATACGCCGAGACCGTCTATACGGACCGCGAGTTTGCCGAGCGCTGCGGCCGCTACAGCTACTGCCGCCCCTTTACTAAGGAAAGCCTGCTCTACCGTGAGCTTTTTGAGAAATACTACCCCGGTCAGGCCGGTATGATCGTTGATTACTGGATGCCCAACCGCGCATGGCCGCACTGCGATGTCAGCGACCCCAGCGCCCGTGTGCTGGCCAACTACGGCGCAAGCGGGCAGTAAGGGGAAAGCTGCCCAAAGCCCCTCTGGCCTTGCTGACGCTCGGCCACCTCCCCACTGCGTGGGGAGGCTTTCTCGCGGGCGAAGCCCGCGCAATAAGGCGCCCCACGCAGTGGGGAGCTGGCCGAGTTTACGAGGCCTGAGGGGCTTTGCCCGGCGGCCTTACCTCAAAACTTATTCTTGCATTTTCCCAAAACCTGTGTATAATAAAAAGCGATATCGCAGAGTAGGAACCTGCGCGTGGGGCGTCATGCCCCGAAGTGCCTGACCAACGGGGAGTTGTGGCAGGACGAAGCGGCCGTAAGGCCCGCGGTGCCGGTTCCGCATCCCACTGCTGCATGACGGTGTGCAACGGCGGATGTGGCGTTGTACACATCCTGTCAAATTGCCTCCTCCCTTGTGCGGCAACGCACAAAGGAGGAGTTTTTATGTGCGAAGAAAAACTGTCCGTCTTTTCCGGCGCCTACTGGCGCACCGCCCGCAATGAGCTGAAAAACCCGCGGGTGCTGGCCTTTGCAGGGCTTGTCTGCGCGATCTCCATCGTGCTGGAAAGCCTGCCCATCTACCTGATGGGTCCAAGCCTCAAGATCTATTTCAGCTTTCTGGCTGTCTCGCTGGGGTGCATGTGCTACGGCCCGGTGACCGGTATGATGGCGGGCGCCATCATCGACTCGGTGGGCTTTCTGCTGGCGGGCTACGGTGAGCCGTATTTCCCCGGCTATCTGATCTCGGCTGTGCTGTCGGGGCTGATCTACGGCGTCATGCTCTACCGGCAGCAGCCCACGCTGCCGCGCGTCATCATCACACGGCTCATCATCAACTACGGCAGCAATGTGCTGCTGGGCAGTGTCTGGAAGGCGATGCTCTACGGCAAGGGCTACCTCTACTACATGACCTCCGGCGCAGTGAAAAACACCATCATGCTGCCCATCGAGGTCTTTCTGACCTGGATGGTGCTGAACGCCGCCGTAAAGCAGGGGCTGGACAAAAAATTTATCCATAAGCGGTAACAGGAGCAACAGCGGAAATAAGCAGCAAAAGTCATACATTTTGTGCAAACAGTATGACTTTTGCTGCTTTTCTTTGTGCGTCCTGCTCATAGCGGTGTCCGCGTGAGCAAAACATTTACCGTTTTCGCCAAACTTTTCACAAAAATTTAAAAATTATTGCAAAAGCTGTGTGAAGCGGCTACAATGAGTTTTGCAAGATAGCAAAATGCGTCGATTCCCGGCACGGTCCGACACGAAACGGCGCATTTTGCCTTTTATATGCAGATATTACAGGGAGGAACAACACACATGAAGAAACTGATGGGCATTCTGCTGGCCGCCTCTATGGTGTTCAGCCTGGCCGCCTGCGGTTCCACCGCTAACACTGCCGCCAGCAGTGCCGCCGGCACCACGGCCACTGCCGAGGGCAGCAGCACGAACGCAGCGCCCGATGTCAAGATCGGCGCTATCGTTCTGGGCGACGAGACCGAGGGCTACAGCGCCGCGCACATCAACGGCATCAAGGAGGCCGCTGCCGAGCTGGGCATGAGCGATGACCAGATCGTCTGGAAGTACAAGATCCCCGAGGGCGGCGAGACCGCCGATGCAGCGGAGGATCTGGTCGGTCAGGGCTGCAACCTGATCATCTCCAACTCCTACGGCCACCAGACCTACATGGTCGAGGAGGCTGAGAAGTACCCCGATGTCAACTTTGTCGCCATGACCGGTGACTTTGCTGCCATTTCCGGCTGCAACAACTTCTACAACGCATTCACCTCTGTGTACCAGAGCCGCTATGTCTCCGGTGTGGTTGCCGGCATGAAGGTCAAGGAGCTGGTCGAGTCCGGCACCCTGACCCCCGAGACCCAGCCCGACAGCTTCACTGCTGACGGCAAGGTCAAGATCGGTTATGTCGGCGCTTACAACTACGCCGAGGTCGTCTCCGGCTATACCGCCTTCTTCCTTGGCGTTCAGAGCATCTACCCCGATGTCCAGATGGAGGTCATGTACACCAACTCCTGGTTCGATATCGACAAGGAGGGCGCTGCCGCCGAGGCCCTGATCGCCAACGGTGCGGTCATCATCGGCCAGCACGCCGACTCCACCGGTGCCCCCGCCGCCACCCAGAAGCTGAAGGATGCCGGCAAGATCTGCTACTCTGTCGGTTACAACATCGACATGCTCTCCACCGCCCCCACCGCCGCGCTGACCTCTGCCACCAATGTGTGGAGCGTCTGCTACAAGGAGCTGATCGAGGGTGCCCAGAACGGCAGCATCCCCCAGAACTGGTGCAAGGGCTATGAGGATGGCGCCGTTGCCATCACCGATCTGGGACCCGAGGCCGCCGAGGGCACTGCCGCCAAGGTTGCCGAGGTCGAGGCTGCGCTGAAGGACGGCAGCCTGCATGTGTTTGACACCAGCAAGTTCACCGTTGACGGCAAGGAAGTCACCTCCTGCCCGGTCGATTTGACCTACTATGATTTCAGCACCGGCAGCCCCGTTGCCGTGTATCCGGGCGAGACCAAGGAGGCTGTCTCTGACGGTTACTTCCATGAGGGTGAGCTGCGCGCTGCCCCGACGTTCTCTCTGCGCATCGATGGCATCATCGAGGACGCTGACCCCGTCGCCTGATTCTGTCTGAATCTATAAGGGAAGACTGCGGTGAAACCGCGGCCTTCCCTTTTGGTGGTTATATCTGTCGTTGCAAATCAGGCCGTAGGGGCGCATTCCCTATGCGCCCGTGCAGCTTACGGCAGGTACCGCGGGCGGATATAGAATCCGCCCCTACGAAGATGTAGGGGTCAGCCTCCACGATGCCCCGAACCGTTGGCCGCACCACAATCACAAAATTGTTCCTGCCTTGATTTTTTGAATCCCTGTAGGGGCGAGGCATGCCTCGCCCGCAGCATGACCGCGGTTGCCCACTTATGGGTGGCCGCGCAAGGCCGCGGGCCGGGCATGCCCGGCCCCTACCAACTTGACTCTTGAAAGGAGCCTGCATAATGGCGCAGAACGAATATGCTGTGCGCTTGGAGCACGTTACCAAGACCTTTGGCACTGTCGTGGCCAACAAGGATGTCTCTCTGGGCGTGCGCCGCGGCGAGATACTGGCCCTGCTGGGCGAAAACGGCAGCGGCAAAACGACCCTGATGAATATGATCGCCGGCATCTATTTCCCCGATGAGGGCGAGATCTATGTCGGTGATGAAGCGGTGACCATCCGCTCTCCGCGCGATGCGCTGGACCTCGGCATCGGCATGATCCACCAGCATTTCAAGCTGGTCGATGTATTCTCGGCTACCGAGAATATCGCCCTGTCGATGGGCGGCAAGGATAAATTCGACCTCAAGCGTGTCCATGACAAGGCCCGCGCCATCTGCGAGAAGTATGAGTTCAACCTCGATCTCAACCAGAAGGTCTATGAGATGAGCGTCAGCCAGAAGCAGACGCTCGAGATCGTCAAGGTGCTTTACCGCGGCGCGGATATTCTGATTCTGGACGAGCCGACGGCGGTTCTGACCCCGCAGGAGACCGAAAAGCTCTTCAGCGTCATCCGCAACATGAAGGCCGACGGCAAGGCGGTCATCATCATCACCCACAAGCTGCATGAGGTGCTGTCCATCAGCGACCGTGTGGCCATCCTGCGCAAGGGTGAGTATGTCGGCGATATTGCCACAAAAGATGCCGATGAGGCCAAGCTGACCGAGATGATGGTCGGTGAGAAGGTCGAGCTGAACATCGAGCGCCCCGAGCCGGTCGATCCGGTCAAGCGGCTTGAATTGTCGCACCTGACCGTGCGCAGTGCGGACGGCATCACCGTCCTTGACGATGCGTCCTTCACGGTGTACGGCGGCGAGATCCTCGGCATCGCGGGCATCTCCGGCAACGGCCAGAAGGAGCTGCTCGAGGCCATCGCCGGCCTGCAGCCCACCGAGAGCGGCGCAAGCATTGAGTATTACGCCCCTGACGCAGCCGCCCCGGTGCAGCTGGTCGGCAAAAGCCCCAAGGCTATCCGCGAGGCGGGTATTCACCTCTCCTTCGTGCCGGAGGACCGCCTCGGCATGGGTCTGGTCGGCTCGATGGGCATGACCGACAACATGATGCTGAAAAGCTACGGCAAGGGCCATTCGCCCATCGTGGACCGCAAGGCCCCCCTTGCACTGGCCGAGACGATCAAGCGGGAGCTGGGCGTCGTTACGCCCGACCTGAACACGCCGGTCTCCCGCCTGTCGGGCGGCAATGTGCAGAAGGTGCTGGTCGGCCGCGAGCTGGCCGCCGACCCCATTGTGCTGATGACCGCCTACGCCGTGCGCGGGCTGGATATCAACACCTCCTACACGATCTACCACCTGCTGAATGAGCAGAAAAAGCGCGGTGTAGCAGTCATTTATGTCGGCGAGGATCTGGATGTCCTGCTGGAGCTGTGCGACCGCATCGTCGTGCTTTGCGGCGGTAAGGTCAACGGCATCCTCGATGGCCGTCATACCACGAAGGAAGAGGTCGGTCTGCGTATGACCAACCTGGTAAAGGAGGAGCAGGCATGAGTCAGACTGCTGCTGCGGCCCGCGAGCCGCTGCTGCGCATTGCCAAGCGCGAGGGCACCACGATGCCCCAGAAGATCGCCGTCCGCGCCATCGCCATCATTCTGGCGCTGGTCGTGGATGCTGTCTTTATCTTTTTTGTCACGGGGCTGAACCCGCTCGCCGTCTACGGCGTTATGTGGGGCGGCACCTTCGCCAACATGACCCGCTTCAGCTGGATGCTGCGCGATCTGTCTACGCTGCTCTGCGTTGGCATTGCGCTGGCCCCCGCGTTCAAGATGCGCTTCTGGAACTGCGGCGGTGAGGGTCAGATCCTGATCGGCGGCCTGACCGCCGCCCTCATCATGGTCTATCAGGGCAACAACCTGCCGCTGCCGCTGCTCTTTGTGGCTATGGCCGGCGGCAGCATTGCCGCGGGTGCGCTGTGGGGCTTTGTCCCTGCGTGGTTCAAGGCCCGCTGGAACACGAACGAGACGCTTTTCACCCTGATGATGAACTATGTTGCAACAAGCATTGTTGCCTGTATGACCAACATCATGCGCGGTCAGGCCTCCAGTCTGGGCACGCTGAACAAGGCGACCAAGGCCGGCTGGTTCCCCGTCATTATGGGCCAGCGCTACACCATCAACATCATTGTTGTTGTGGTGCTGACCTTTGTCATGTACGCCTACCTCAAATACTCCAAGCAGGGCTATGAGATCAGCGTTGTCGGCGAGAGCGAGAACACAGCCCGCTATGCCGGCATCAATGTCCGCCGCGTCACGGTGCGCACGATGCTGATCTCCGGCGCGATCTGCGGCCTCTGCGGCTTCCTGATCGTGGCCGGTAAGGACCAGACCATCTCGACCACCAGCGCGGGCGGCCGCGGCTTCACGGCCATCATCGTGGCGTGGCTTGCCAAGTTCAACACCTTCTATATGGCGCTGATCTCCTTCCTGCTCGTTTTCCTCGAGCGCGGTGCCTCGGAGATCGCCTCCGCCTACTCGCTGAACGAGTATGCCGCCGACATCATCACCGGCATCATTCTGTTCTTCATCCTCGGCAGTGAGTTCTTCATCAACTACCGCGTCATCCCGCGCGGCGCACACAAGGAGGGCAAGTGATATGCACAGCAGCTTGATTGCATGGATCATGCGTGCCATCCCGTTCGGTACGATCATTATGTACGGTGCGCTCGGCGAGACCGTGACCGAAAAATCCGGCAACCTCAACCTCGGCGTGCCGGGCATCATGTATCTGGGCGGCTTTGCGGGCTTTGCCAGCGCCTGGGCGTATGAGAATACCGCCGCCAACCCCAACGGCTTTGTCAGCATCCTCATCGCCATGTCCTGCGCGATCCTTGCCAGCATGGCCGGCGGCCTGATCTACGCCTTTTTGACCATCAGCCTGCGCGCCAACCAGAATGTCACCGGTCTGGCGCTGACGACCTTCGGCATGGGCGTGGCAAACTTCTTCGGCGTCTTTATCCTCAACGGTGCCAGCTACTCCGCTGCCCCCATTGCCAACAAGGCGTTCAGCGCAAAGCTCCCCGTCCTGTCCGGTCTGGGTGCGCTGGGGCAGACCGTGTTCTCCTACGGCTTTTTGGCCTACGCGGCCATCGCGCTGGCCGTTGTGCTGCACTGGTTCCTGACCCGCACCCGCGCGGGCCTCAACCTGCGCGCCGTGGGTGAAAACCCCGCCACGGCGGATGCGGCGGGCATCAATGTCACGCTTTACAAGTATCTGGCCACCTGCATCGGCGCAGGCATCTGCGGCATCGGCGGCCTGTACTATGTGCTGGACTACAATCAGGGCATCTGGGCCACCACCGGCCAGATTGAGGCGCTGGGCTGGCTGGCCGTGGCACTCGTCATCTTTACGACATGGAAGCCCCTCAATGCCATCTGGGGTGCCTACCTGTTCGGTATGCTCTACTGGCTGTACCAGTTCCTGCCCAGCCTGCTCGGCATCACGCTGGCCAGCTATATGACCGACCTTGTGCAGATGCTGCCCTATGTCGTCACCATCGTGGTGCTGATCGTGGTTTCGATGCGCAAGAAAAAGGAAAATCAGCCCCCGGCCCATCTGGGGCTCGCCTACTTCCGCGAGGAGCGGTAAACATACAGATAAAGCCTTCTCCCCAGGGAGAAGGTGGCCGAAGGCCGGATGAGGGGCGCGCTTTCCGGTAGTAACCCATGAAGGGGCTATTATGGCAAGGCTGCCCCTCATCAGTCTGCTTCGCAGACAGCTTCCCCCAAGGGGGAAGCCTTATACAGCGGCACACTTTCCCAAAGGTGTGCCGCTTTTTCATGCTTCTTTCAAAAAATCAACACATTTGCAGGATATACTCATTTTTGTTGAAATATCACCTGCATAAAGAAGGGGAGCCGGTATGGCAGAGAAAACAAAGACAAAGCATAACCCGCTTGCATGGGTCAAAAAGCACAAAAAACTGACCGCCCTTTTGGCTGTTTTGCTGGCGGTGGGCATCGCCATCGCCGCTGTGCGGGGCAAGGCCCGGCAGGCCGGCGGCACGGCTTACCAGTATGTGCGCACCACCGTGCTGAGCAAAACAACGCTGAGCGATTCGGTCAGCGTCAACGGTACGGTCAAGTCGGGCAGCAGCGCCAGCGTTACGGCGGCGGATGCGGTCAAGACCTATAAGGTCACGGCAGTCAATGTCGCGGTCGGCGATACAGTCAGGAAGGGCGACATCATCGCCACGCTGGATACCGCCGATGTCGAAAAGCAGATCGCCAACGCCGAGCTTGACAGCAGCGATACCCGGACGAGCGCCGAGAAAAGCTATACCCGCAGCGTGGAGGATCAGGCCGCCGATCAGGCCAGCGCGCAGCAGGAGCTGGCAAAGGCCCAGCAGGAGTATGATACGCTCGGGCTGAACGACTACTACAGCACCATGACCACGGACGGCAACGCCGGCAAGACGAACCGCGAGGTCGTGACAGACTGGTACACCCGCTATGCCGAGGAGATCGCCGGGTACGAGAATACCCTTGCCAACCTGCAGATCCAGCTGACGCAGGCCCGGCAGAGCGGCGAGACGGACCGCGCCGAGGGGCTGCAGGGCCAGATCGAGGACTATCAAAACCGTGAGAGCATCGCCAAGGCGCAGTGCAGCATCCCGGAGCTGGGGCTGCAGGGCTTTGACGCGGTGAAAAAGTGCTACGAGAGCATCCAGAACTACGCCGATGCGCTGCAAAAGGCGCAGGAGTCCTACCAGAAGTCGGCCACGAATGCCGCGCGGAATGTGGACGATGCCGCTACCAAGCTTGCGCAGTCCCAACGCGAGGACGACAAGCTGACCAGCCTGCAGACCGCACTGGAGGAATGTACCCTGACCGCCACGATGGACGGCACGATCACCGCCCTGAACGCCACAGTCGGCGATGTCTGCAGCGGCACGGTGGCCACGATTCAGGATGTGGAGAATCTGACCGTGGAGGTCACGATCCCCGCAAGCTCGGTCGGCAAGCTGTCCACCGGCATGACCTGCCGCATCACGAGCGATGCCACCGGCGATGCCGTCATCAGCGGCACGCTGACCCGCATCGACCCCGTGGCGAATGACAGCGGCAGCTTCGGCGCGACCGTCACGGTCAACGGGCAGGACAGCGGCCTGCTCATCGGTATCTCCGCCAAGGTCGAGATCGTCATCAGCGAGAAGGACGATGTCTTTACCGTCCCCCGCGATGCCGTGGGCACGAACGAGGACGGCACGACCTATGTGCTGCGCAGGACCGGCGGCGAGGGCACCGATATGACCTTTGAGGAGGTCGCCGTCACCGAGGGTGACACCAACGATTATTATGTGGAGATCACCGGCGATGACCTGCACGAGGGCGACATCATCCGTGCCACCGCAGACCTGACCCAAGGCATCGAGAGCAGCACCGACAGCGCCGCCCAGATGATGGAGGACGGCAGCCTCTATGTGGGGGACGGCAGCGATATGCCGGACGGCGTTACCATTGCCCCGGCAGCCGGCAATGATATGGGCGGCGGCCCCGGCGGCGGTCCCGGCGGGCCGGGAGGTCAGTGATGCAGAACACCGAACAGTTCGCCCATACGATCGCGCAGAGCCTGCTCGGGGCGGAGGCTGACCACCCGGCCCGGCCGCTCATTGCGATGCGCGGCATCCGCAAAAGCTACTACATCGGCCAGCCCAATGAGCTGGAGATCCTGCACGGCATCGACCTGACCGTCTACCCCGGCGAGTTCGTTGCGATCGTGGGCGAGTCCGGCTCGGGCAAATCCACCCTGATGAACATTATCGGCGTGCTGGACAAGGCGACCGCCGGTGAGTATGTGCTGGACGGCGTGAACATCCATGAGGCCGATGACAACGATCTGGCGGCCATCCGCAACCGCAAGATCGGCTTTGTGTTCCAGACCTACAACCTGATCGGGCGGCAGAGCGCCCTGAAAAATGTCGAGCTGCCGATGCTTTACGCGGGTGTGCCCGCTGCCGAGCGCGCCCGCCGCGCCAAGGACTGGCTGGGCCGGGTCGGCATGGCCGAGCGGATGCGCCACCAGCCCAACGAGCTTTCCGGCGGGCAGAAGCAGCGGGTGGCGATCGCCCGCGCCATGGTCAACGAGCCGGCGCTGATTCTGGCCGATGAGCCGACCGGCGCGCTGGACAGCCAGACAAGCCGTGTCGTGATGGACCTCTTTCACGAAATGCATGAAAAATACCACAAGACCATCGTGCTGATCACGCATAACCCTGCGCTGGCCGAGGAGTGCCAGCGGGTGCTGACGCTGCGCGATGGGCTGATCGTGGGGGAACGAAAGGGGACAGGCGAACGTGCAGCTCTTTGAAAATATCAGCATGGCGCTGGCCAGTGTAAAAAGCAACAAGATGCGCAGCGCCCTGACCATGCTGGGTATCATCATCGGCATAGCGGCAGTCATTGCCATCGAAACGGTCGGCAACAGCATGACCGGCTCGGTGACTGATTCGATGGCCGGCATGGGTGCCAGCAACATTTCGGTCAGCGTTGTGCAGAAAAGCGCAAACGATACCTCGGGTACGGCGCAGGGCGTCACGCTGCGGCGGTTCATGGACTCCAAGCCGTCGGACGCCGACCTCATCACCGATGCGATGATGCAGGATTTTCTTACTGCCTTCCCCGGCAAGGTCGATCATATCGAGCTGACCCAGCAGGTCGGCAGCGGTACGGTGGCAAAATACGGCGACCCGACCACGACCATCACGGCCACGGTCAGCGGTGCCAACGCCGCCACGCTGGAAAATCTTGACACAGATTCGCAGATTCTCTGCGGCCGCTGGCTGGACGATGACAAGGATGCAGGCCGCAAGGTGGCCTGCGTGTCGGAAAAGTTCGTTGAGCAGGCCATCGGCGGCACCGCGCAGGATGCCATCGGCAAAGCGGTGACGCTGACCATCAACAAGGACCTGTATACCTTTTATATAGAGGGCGTCTACCGCTACACCGAGGACAGCTATTCCAGCATGTTCTCCGGCACGGACGATGATTCGATCCAGACGGATTTTTATATCCCGCTCGATGTGGCAAAGTCCATCGCCGGGGCGGGGGCCGGTTACCAGAGCATCACGGTCGTGGCGGACGGCACGGCGGTCAATGTGACCTCGTTCGTGGATACGGTCGGCGATTTCTTCGCCAGCTACTACACCCGCAACGACTCCTGGACGGTCAGCGCCTCAAGTCTGGCAAGCCTGCTTGACTCGATGTCCTCGATGCTCGGCACGGTATCGCTGGGGATCTCCGCCATTGCGGCACTCTCGCTGCTGGTGGGCGGCATCGGCGTTATGAACATTATGATGGTCTCCGTCACCGAGCGCACCCGGGAGATCGGCACCCGCAAGGCGCTCGGCGCCCCGGCGGCGGCGATCCGGATGCAGTTCATCACCGAGAGCGTCATCCTCTGCCTGATCGGCGGCATCGCCGGTATCCTGCTGGGGCTGGCCCTCGGTGCGGGGCTGAGCAAGGCTGTGGGCTACGCCGCCCGCCCGAGCCTGACCGCCATCGTGGTAGCAGTCGGCTTCAGTATGGCCATCGGCGTATTCTTCGGCTACTATCCCGCCAACAAGGCCGCTAAGCTCGACCCCATCGAGGCCCTGCGGTACGAGTAAACCCTGCCTCCGCGCATTGCGCGGGGGATTTTTTTGTGCTATACTCATACTGGGAAAGTGAGATGTTATATAAGGTGAAAAAGGAACGACTGTTTTCAAATCAACAGCTGCTTGCGCTGCTCTGGCCGCTTATCATCGAGCAGGCGCTCGGTGTTTTAGTTGGCATGGCCGATACCGTCATGGTCTCCTCGGTGGGGGAGGCGGCGATCTCCGGCGTGTCGCTGGTGGATATGATCAACCAGCTTATCATCACAGTGTTCGGCGCGCTGGCAACCGGCGGCGCAGTCGTGACCAGCCAGCATCTGGGCGCCAAGCGGCCCGAGGAGGCCGCCCGCAGCGCCGGGCAGCTGGTGGGGCTCAGCGGTATTCTCGGCACGGCGGTGGCGGTGTTCTGCCTTGTGACCCGCACGGCACAGCTGCGGCTCTTCTTCGGCACGATCAGCGAGGATGTCATGCAGGCGTGCCTGATCTACTTTACGATCACGGCGCTGTCGTTCCCGTTTCTGGCACTTTACAACGCGGGCGCGGCGATCTTCCGCTCCACCGGCAACAGCGCGGTGTCGATGAAGGTCTCGGTCCTTGTCAACGCTATCAACTTCTGCGGCAACGCGCTCTGCGTCTTTGTGCTGCGCATGGGCGTTGCGGGCGTTGCCGTGCCCACGCTGGTCTCCCGCGCGGTGGGGGCGGTCATCATTCTGTCACTGGCCGCCAAGCGGGACTATGTACTGCGCATCACGCCGCGCACAGTTACCCGGCTGGAGGGACGCACCGTCAGGAGCATCCTCTACATCGGCATTCCCTCGGCGTTTGAGAACAGCCTGTTCCAGCTTGGCCGGGTGCTGGTCGTTTCGATGATCTCACTGTTCGGCACGGTGCATATCTCGGCCAATGCGGTGGCCAACAATCTCGATGCTGTCGGCTGCATCGTAGGCAACGCAATGGGCCTTGCCATGATCACGGTCGTGGGCCGCTGTGTCGGCGCACAGGACTTTGAGCAGACGAAACATTATACAAAAAAGCTGCTTTTGTGGGATTATATCGCGCAGGGCACCGTGAATCTGCTGGTGCTGCTCTTCCTGAACCGGATTTTGGGCATGTACACCCTCTCGCCGGAGACGCGCGCCCTGTCCTGGACGCTGGTCATGATCCATGACGGTGTGGCGATTTTGCTGTGGCCGGCCGGCTTTGTGCTGCCCAACGCCCTGCGCGCCGCCAACGATGTGCGGTTCACGATGGTCACCTCGATCCTCTCGATGATCGTCTGGCGCATGGGTTTGAGCTGGATCCTCTGTGTCAATATGGGCATGGGCGCGGTCGGCGTTTGGCTGGCCATGGTCGTGGACTGGATCTGCCGCGTGACCTGCTTTGTGATCCGCTTTGCCAGCGGTGCATGGCAAAAGAGCGCAATGAAAAAGGTATAGCAAAAAAAGCCACCCTTTGACGGGGAAAGCTTAAAAAGGAGTTTATCAATGAAATTCATCAGCTGGAATGTCAACGGTCTGCGCGCCTGCCTTAAAAAAGGCTTTGAGGATGTGTTCCGCACGCTGGACGCGGACTTTTTCTGCATTCAGGAGACGAAGATGCAGCCCGGGCAGGCCGACTTTGCGCCCGAGGGCTACACCGAGTACATCTACAGCGCCGATAAAAAGGGCTACTCCGGCACGGCGGTCTGGGCCAAAACACCGGCGCTCAGCGTGCGGTACGGCTTGGACGAGGATGTCCATAACCATGAGGGCCGCGCTATCACGCTGGAATACCCGGATTTCTACCTCGTCAACCTCTATGTTCCCAACGCCCAGAATGAGCTGGCGCGCATCGACTACCGTATGCAGTGGGAGGATGACCTGCGCCGCTACCTGCAGAAGCTTGACGCCGAAAAGCCGGTCATCCTTTGCGGAGATCTGAATGTGGCGCATGAGGACATTGACCTGAAAAACCCCGGCCCCAACCGCGGCGCGGCGGGCTTCAGCGATCAGGAGCGCGGCAAGCTGGACGAGCTGCTGGCGGCGGGCTTTACCGATTCCTTCCGCCGCCTGCACCCCGATGCCACCGGCATGTACAGCTGGTGGAGCATGCGGTTCCGCGCGCGAGAGCGCAACGCGGGCTGGCGTATCGACTATTTTCTGGTCAGCGACCGCATTGCCGACAAAATCCAGAATGCTGCGATCCTGATGGATGTGATGGGCAGCGACCACTGCCCGGTGGAGCTGGATATTACACTGTGAGCGCCTTCCCCCTTGGGGGAAGGTGTCTGCGGCCCCGACCGCAGACGAATGAGGGGCGGCCGACCGGAGACTTCCCGTCAAGTGGCGCTGCGGCAAGCTTCCCCCTCATCAGTCTGCCGCAAGCGGCAGACAGCTTCCCCCCTTGGGGGAAGCCAAAGAAGAAAACTTTTTAAAAAATTCCCCCGCGCTTGCAATATCGGCGCCGGGGGATTCGTTTTAGTATACAGAAGGACAAAGCAAAGGAGGTGTGGGCGCTGACAAATGAAGAATTTACCGGGCTGATGCAGCAGTATCAAAGACTGGTCTACACAGTCTGCCTGCAGTTTGTTCACGACCCCCACACCGCTGAGGATCTGACCCAGGACACCTTTCTCTCGGCGTTCTCGGCCATAGACCGATGCGAGCCGCAGTATTATAAGCAGTGGCTCGTGCGGGTGGCGGCCAACAAATGCAAGGACCACCTGAAAAGCGCATGGGTACGCAAGGTGGAGGCCCCGGGTGACGATGCCATGCCGGAGCCGCGCGGTGCCCCCGGCACCGATGCCGATGACCCGGCGGAAAGCGTGCAGGCGCGCGCCGGTGCCGCAGAGCTGGAGCAGCTTGTCCGCGCTCTGCGTGAGCCCTACGGAAAAATCGCCGTCATGTACTTTTTGGAGCACAAAGAGAACGCGGAGATCGCAAGGCTTGTGGGCCGCCCGCCCGCAACCGTCAACAGCCAGCTTTGGCGTGCAAAGCTGCTGCTTCGCCAGCAGATACTTGAGAGGAGGCAGAACGAATGAGCCTTTATTTTGATAACGAAAAACTCTTTGACGCCGAGGGCCACCTGACCGATGCGGGCCTGTACGCGCTGAAGGACGGCACGCTCGATGACCTTGGCGCGCTGGAGGCCGCCGAGCATCTGAGCTTCTGCGACTACTGCCTGCTGCGCTACACGGCGCTGATCGAGGCCGCGCCCGAGGCCATGAAGCAGCCCATGCGCGACCTGATCCCGCAGGTGCAGAGCCTGATGCGGCTGCGCAGCTTCCGCATCATGACAAACCGGTATGTGTCGGCCGCTGCTGCGGTGGTGCTGGGCTTCGTGCTGTGGGGCGCGGTCAGCACATTCGGCCTGCCGGATGTCTCCGCCCTGACCGCCCAGCAGCCCACCACCCCGCATGAGCGGTTCGGCACCAAATTCAGCACCGCCGTCAACGGCTTTTACAAAAGCCTCGACGATACCTTTAAAAGCTTTACACTGACCGCGGAAAACGGTCTTGACCAGATCAGAGCACAAAGCATCGGCGGCAGCACCGCCAAGGGGGAATAAACCATGAAAAAGAACGGCTTTCTGACCTTTATCTTCGCCTGCATCCCCGGTGCGGGGCAGATGTACTATGGCTATATGCAGCGCGGCCTCTCGATTGCGATGATGCTGATGCTCTGCGTAATGGCGGCCACCGTCATTCAACCGCTGCTGTTCCTCTGCCTTGTCATCTGGATGTACAGCTTTTTTGACACCTATGACCTCATCCGCCACATGGCGGCCGGTGAGCCGAAGGAGGATTCCCTGCTGGTTCTGGGCAATTATGGGGAGATCAAAAAGCTGCTCCCCCAGCACAACAAGCTGATCGGCTGGGGTCTGGTCGGCTTCGGCGTCTGGGCACTGTATGAGACATTCATCTCAAACTGGCTCTATACGCTGCTGTGCGCTCTTGTGGGCAACGGCTACGCCTACGACATCATCACCGGCATACCGAATGTTGTCATTGCGGCACTGCTGATTTTCGCAGGCCTCAAGCTGCTGGGCCTGCACCCCGAAACGAAGCACGGCGATGACGAGCTGCCGCCGTATCCGCATGAATAACGCCCTGCCTTCCCCCTTGGGGGAAGGTGGCGCCGCAGCGTCGGATGAGGGGCGGCCTTACGGACGCCGCTCGTCTGCCTTTTGCCGCCGGGTAGGGGCGGGATATGTTCCGCCCGCCGCTGACCCACCGCCGCTGTGCCCGCCATACACGCGCGGCCCGGGTATGCCCGGCCCCTACCACTCAATATAAATAGAATGAGGTAAAATCATGGATGAACAAACCACCCCGAAAAAGACACGCCGCGTGGGAACGCTGGCGTTTGCGCTGGTGCTGATTCTGGCAGGCGTTCTGCTGATGCTCTACCAGCTGGTGCCCGGCTTTGACCTGCTTTGGATACTGAGGTTTTCGCCTGCAATTCTCATCGTGCTGGGCATCGAGCTGCTGTTCTACAGCAGTAAGCCCGATGCGAAGGTGCGGTTTGACTGGCTTTCGATGCTCGGCTGTGCCTTTATCCTCTGCATAGTGGGTACGGCGGCCGTCCTGCCCACGGTTTGGAATCTGTGGGGCCCCGAGCGGGAGCATGCGGCCAGCCGCATCGAGTCCGAAAAGGTCGCCGGCATCTATAACGCCCTGACCGGGGACCCGGCGCTGAAATCTCGTGTTGCCAATGCGCATGTAAAAGTCTGGATCAGCCATACGGCAAGCGACAGCTACGCGCTGCAGGCCGGCGATGAATGTGCGCTGTACCTCAGCTTTACGGCAGAGTATGACAGTGACGAGGCATTTGCCGCAGACTGCCAGGCAGTGGTGCAGGCCACCGATGCAAACGGGCTGGGCTTTACGACCTACTACTTCAGCTCGTGTGATGATCTGCAGGAGGGAACGCGGTACACTCTGGACTGCAACGCTGCTTTCCCGGTGGGACTGACCGCCGCCCAGCTGGCCGGGCGTGTCGAGAAGGAGTATTACTATGACGGCAGCGCCTTCTCCACCGAGGCAGACCGAGACAGCTATATCCGGGCGCAGCTGGAGAATGAGATTGAGCAGGAGTATGAAGCAGCACACGATGGCGAAAGCGCGACCAGGGAATACCTTGACAGCGAGGTAGCGCGCCGCCTTGCCGACCTGAACGGCACCGCCACCCCGGAAACCGCCGCCGCATGACACAACGCCGAGACCCGATGACCGGGCCTCGGCTTTTTATGTGAAAAGTTACGATTGACAGTCTGCGCGCCGAACCGTATAATAGACCGTACACGGCAAAAAAGGAGCAGGTATGGAAAAAACGGAAAAACTGACGCTGCGGGAATGTCTGACCGGCGACCGCGCATTTTACCGGCATGTGCTGGTGGTCGTTCTGCCGATCATTGTACAGAACACCCTGACAAATGTGGTGTCCCTGCTCGACAACGTCATGGTCGGGCAGGTCGGCACGCTGCCTATGAGCGGCGTTGCCGTAGTGGGCCAGCTGCTGTTCGTCTACAATCTGGCGGTCTGGGGCAGCACCGCGGGCGCAGGCATCTTCGGCGCGCAGTTCTACGGCCGCGGAGATATGGAGGGCGTGCGCCACACCTTCCGGTTCAAGCTGCTGGTGGCGCTTGCCATCACAGCGGCAGCCATCGGGCTGTTTCTCGCCGCAGGGCCCTCGCTCATCGGGGCCTATATCGCGGCGGATACCTCCCCAGCGGACGCCTCCGCGACCCTGCAATATGCCGAGGGGTATCTGCGCATTATGCTCATCGGGCTTGTGCCCTTTGGCCTGACCCAGTGCTATGCAGGCACTCTGCGTGAAAGCGGCCAGACCGTGCTGCCCATGAAGGCCAGTATGCTGGCCATGGTCGTGAACTTTATCTTCAATGCGCTGCTCATCTTCGGCATAGGGCCGTTCCCGCGCATGGGCGTGGCCGGCGCTGCCATCGCCACGGTGCTGTCCCGCTTTGTGGAGCTGGCTATCGTGGTGGTGGGTGCCCACCGCAGCAGCGACCGCTACCCCTTCCTGCGGGGCATCTACAGCAGCTTTGCGATCCCCGGTGCGCTGGTGCGGGACATCCTGATCCGTTCCACGCCGCTGCTGGCCAACGAGCTGATGTGGGGTGCCGGGCAGGCTGTGCTGCTGCAGTGCTACTCGGTGCGCGGCATTCAGGCAGTGGCCGCGCTGAACATCTGCAACACCATCGCCCAGATCTTCAATGAGGTGTTCCTCTCGCTGGGCAACGCTACGGCCATCGTTGTCGGGCAGGAGCTGGGCGCCGATCGGCTGACCGGGGCGCGCCGCACGGCCTGGCGCATGATCACCCTGAGCCTTACCAGCTGTGTCATCATGGGTACGCTGCTGGCACTCTGCTCGCCCTATATCCCGCGCATTTATAATACCGAGGAATCCATCCGCCTGCTGGCGACCGAGCTGATCTGCATGGCGGCGCTCTGCATGCCGCTGTACGGCTTTTCCAACTGTGCGTATTTTACGCTGCGGTCCGGCGGCAAGACCTTTATCACCTTCCTGTTTGACAGCTGCTTTACCTGGGCTGTCTCGGTCCCTCTGGCCTACGGCCTGTCCCGCTTTACCGGGCTGAATATCGTTGCGATCTATCTGCTCGTCAATGGTATGGACATCGTCAAATGCGCCATCGGCTTTGTGCTGGTGAAAAAAGGCATCTGGGTGAAGAATATTGTAAAGGAATAGTTTCCTTACCGCAGGCCGGTGCCGGGCATCGGCCTCTATAAGTCCCATGAAGGAGATGTACACCCCCTATGACCACCGCACACAAAAGCCGCGTGCTGGATATGACCCGGGGAGACCCGTTCCGACTGGTGTTGCAGTTCTCGCTGCCGCTTTTCTGCTCAAATATGCTGCAGCAGGTCTACAACCTGACCGACACCGCTTTGGCGGGGCATCTGCTTGGCTCCGCCGCTCTGGCGGAGATCGGCGCTACTGCCGCACTGTACGGGCTGATTATGAACTTTGCCTTCGGCATGAACAATGGTCTGGCATTGACGGTCAGCCGCTGCTTTGGGGCAGGGGAGCGGGAGGGCATCCGCCGCGCCGTCGGCTGGATGGTCACCCTTTCGGCGGCGGTGTCGATAGTGCTGACCACAGTGTCGCTGCTGGGACGCGGTGCGCTGCTGCAGGTGCTGCAGGTCCCTGCCGAGGTGTGGGACGGCGCAGCTGCCTACCTGACCGTTATTCTGCTGGGCATCCCGCTGACAATGCTGTACAATATGGAGGCCGCCCTGCTGCGCGCTGTGGGCAACAGCGTTACACCGCTTTTGTTTCTTTTGTTCAGCAGTGTGCTGAATGTCGGGCTGGACGCCGCCTTTATGGGGCCGCTGGGCATGGGCGTGCGCGGTGCCGCTGTAGCCACAGTGCTGGCGCAGGGCATCAGCGCCGTGCTGGGCGCAGTGTATCTGGTCCGCAGCTATCCGGAGCTGCACTTCACCCTCGCGCATCTCAAAAAGTCTGCCCGCCGCGCGGTCATGAATATGTTCTGGGCCGGTATGAGCATGGGCCTGATGAGTGCGATCTACAATCTGGGCAGCGTGGCGCTGCAAAGCAGCATCAACGCGCTGGGCAGTGTCTATATCACGGCCCAAACGGCGGCCCGCCGCATGGCAGAGATGTATTTTATCCCGGGCGGTGCGCTCGGCATCGGTGTGGCAACCTTCAGCAGCCAGAACCTCGGCGCAGGCCGCCGCAGCCGCATTTGGCAGAGCGTCCGCGCAGCGCTGAAGATCTATTTTGTCTGGTGGCTTTTTGTTCTGGCGTTTACCTTCCTGCTGGGTGAGCCGGTGCTGCGCCTTATCACCGGCAGCAGCGATGCGCGCATCATCTCCAACGCGATGCTGTATCTCAAAATCAGCGTGCCGATCATCCCGCCCATGGCCGTACTGGTGATCCTGCGCAATATGCTGCAGGGCATCCGCCACACGGTCGAGCCGCTGCTGGCCAGCGCGCTGGAGTTGATCGGCAAGGTGATCTTTGCAGTCTGGCTGGTGCCGGTCTGGGGCTACCGCGCTGTCTGCTTCTGCGAGCCAACGACATGGATCATCTGCTTTGTCTTCATTCTACTGGCAGTCTGGCGCTGCCGCAGCGACCTGCAGGACGCCTGCCCACCCGATAAGACCCCGACCTGAAAAAAATCTCATATTTCGACCCGCACACCCTTGGCAAACCGGATAATTTCTGGTATACTATATAGTACATCTGTGCGGGCCGTTAGCTTAACGGTTAAAGCCGGCGGCTCATAACCGGCTGACCCAACCGCATCCACTTTCAAATATGATGAAGTGCCGCGATTTTTGCTGAACTTCATCGCCAAGATTTTCGTTTTGGCGATAAGTTGGCGATTTAGCCATCAACAGCACTTCTTCATCATAATAAGGGCCGTTAGCTTAACGGTTAAAGCCACCGGCTCATAACCGGTTCAGTGGGGGTTCGAATCCCTCACGGCCCATAAAAAGAACGCAGCTATGTTATTTTTTAAGATAACACGGCTGCGATTCTTTATTTTTCGTACAATTCACGGCTCAACTGATTGCGTATCGACTCCCGGCGTTTTTTGTATTGCTGGGTGTAGATCATTAAAGTCGTGCTCGGCTGGGCGTGACCTGCTTCAGCGGCAACCGTTGCAACACCGATGTCAGGATTCGACATGAGCAGGCTGACAAAGGTATGTCGGAACATGTGCGGGTGAATGTCGCTGATTCCCGCTTTCTGCGCCACACGCTTTACCAGCTTGTTATAGCCGTCCGGGTTGCGCGGCCAGCCGAAGTCATCAATGATGACAAATTCCTGCCCGACCAGTTTCATCAGTGATTCACGCTTATCCTCTTTGTTCGTCACCATATCCCGCTGCCAACTGGCTCCCATCAGCTTCTTTTTCGTATCCCACCATTCTTTGTACCGCTGCATAAAGGTCATATATTCGGGGGCCACATCTATATAGCGGTCATTGCTTTCCTTGGTGGTTGTGTGCTGATACCCAAAGTCTTTGAAAACCAAAAGGCTCTTGTTGACGTGAACGGTGCAGTCTCTGAAATTGAAGTCGCTCCATGTCAGCCCTGCCAGCTCTGCGCGCCGCACACCCGTATTCAGAAGCGATAGCACAATGGCCTGCTCTTGAATCGGGTATTTGCTGATTTCTGCCATCAGTTTTTTGACCTCGTCCTCATGGATGCAGTCTACAAACCGAGGGCGGGTTCCTTTTTCCGGCTTCTTGAACTCAGCCTGTACAGAATGATACCGCTCGTTTGCAAAGTGCAGCACTTGGTTGGCGAACAGCACATATTCCCGAATTGTCTTTGGAGCCAGAGGCTTTTCTTTGCGTTCAATGCAGAACGCATCACGAACGGAAACGCCGAGAATTTTTGAAACCTCCTCCGCTGTTTTCATCGTAACCGCCGCTCCGCCGAAGCACTTCATAGCTGTGTATGCCGAAAGCTCATAGCCTTCTACCATGGCGGCATAAGATGTACTTTTCATAGCCGCATATTCCGGCAGAATAACGGCATACTCGCTGCGGACACAGCCGTTTTCTTTGACTGCCTCAATAACTTTTTCGCAATCTTCTTTAGTGATTTCAGAGATGGACTTTTCTACAAACCACGGGGCCACATCAACCATTTTTTTCAGATACCCGATTTTGTTGCGCGATGTGTTTGCCTTGTTCTTATCAAAATCATAGTTACCGCGCAGCAGTGCCGATGGCTCCAGTTTTGCTTTGGTGGAAGCAATATACTCGTCTGCTACTTCACGGAACGGCTTGCTTGCACCGCTGAGGCTGCGATCGGCTTCTTCCTGTGCTTTTGCTTCAAATTCAAATGCCGCTGCCGTGGCTGCCGCTGTGCGCTGCTTTGCGGTTTTCAGCGTCTTGGGGTCAAACTCAAAGCGGGAAAATTTGCGTATGGTACGGCCATTGAGGGTGATGTTTGCGGTGATTTTGTAGTAAGCGGGTTTGTTCTTGGGTGTGCGCAGTTCGATAGATGCCATTTTCAATTCCTCCTTGGCTTGTTCTTACAAGCCAAACTATACAGCAACCTTTATAAAAGCTGTAGGCTGTCGCCGGAACGCACGACACCCTTGACATTGCGGCCCTTTTGTGCTCTTACCCAGCGGCATTTCTGCCCGAATTGTTGTAGTAATCAACTAGTTTCCCCAAGTTGATGTACCACTTGATGCCGGACTGAAATGCCACGCCGGGAACCTCTTTGCAAAGCCGCCGCAGGTAATACGGCGGCAGCCCCAACATTCGGCTGGCTTGCTTAATGCTGACGATTTGCGGCAGCACAATGTGCTCCACTTCTGCGGCTACAATTTCCGTAGCCATAACAGAATTCATTTCCATAGATTTTCCTCCTTCATGTGTATCATATTTGATTCCACAAGCATAGCGGCCACTTGTGGAAAACAAGTGACCGCCATAATCTGAAATCAAATTGTACATCCTATTCGACACTACTTCCCGGACATACGAGGGCGAACCACCGGCCCGGCTGCTGGAAACAGCTCCCGCTTCCTGTACCACATTGTTGGCAGTACCGCCGACGCCTTGAGAGCATCGCCACGGTGCGTATCATGATTGCTGACCCTTCGCTTGAGGTATGTGTTCCACGCCACCTCTCCCGCCTCTGGGGGCGCTCCGCTGCGGTTAGGCAGCCTCATCGCGTCAGAGTCGGGACGCACCTGCCGAAACGCTCCTTGGGTTGCGGCAAGGTCAGTTGTATGTAGCCGGTGATTCGGATATTTTGCTTTCAAGGTCCTCAAGGGGAGAGGGTCTTTTTTGTCCCTCTATATATATCATCGCAATTAAAAGCCAAATCGTGCAAAAAAATCAAAAAAAATTTATAATTTTTACTATAAGCCCCCAAAAGCTATCAAATTTTGCTATAATAAAGCTAAATATAGTATGATGATAAAGTGTTTGCTCAAAAGGCACCGCTACCCGCCGGAAGGGATGGACGATGCCGTGCAAACAGTTATGACCCAGTGTGAACTGTGGACAGATAATAACGATATGGAATCAGCCTAAAAGAGGAAGTGGCCGCCGCACTGAATTGCGACAGCCACTTTTTTAGTTAAATTTTGAATGCGGATACAGCCCGCACAAATTCAAGAATCAAGGACTGATATAAATCTTCATCGAAGTGTCCTTGTATAATGCTGCACTTTTTCAGCAGAGGATCGTAGCGATTAAGCAATTTCTCCATTGCCTTTTCATTACCCTGCTGGGCCAGCAAAAGGGTGTTTTTGAACATTCCCATTTTATTTTTCCTCCATTGCTTTGCGAATTTTGTCACAGGCGCTGTCACGGCGGCGCCTGACCGTACTGGCATCAACTCTCAACTTAGCAGCCGTAGCCGTAACGGAAAGACGGTCAATGTACAAGGCTATCATAACCTCGCACTCTTTCAGTTCCAGTTTGGGCAAATATTTTCGAATAGCTTCCCACATTAGCTTGGATTCAATACTTTCCTCCAATGAATTACCTGAGCGCATGGATTGAGATTCAATATCCGAATCACAATCTTCAATCGAGCACTCATGTTCCTTAATCTTCATTAGTGCGCGGATATAATTTGCTCGCTGATTGTATACCACTCTTGTCAAATAGCTTGTAAGGCGCGCGGCTAATTCTGCATCCTCGCCGTAAATCCAATACTTATCGGCAATATTTTTCTTTGCCATTGTAAACCTCCCGAATTTTGAGTTTCATTGAATAGACCTCAAAACTCGGAGGGGCGCGGGCAGAAAACGGCAGTCCTCTGCCGCCAAAGCAAAAAAGAAGCAAAAAAATACGCCAGATGGTTATAAAAACCATCTGGCATACGAATAATACAAGAAAAACTACGTGGCGAAGGGACTTTTGAAAGGACGCAGTAGCGCTTGACGGGGTTTCTGCCTTAATACGGCATGGCTCCGCTTACCGGAGCGTCAAGCACATCTGCCATGCAATACGCCTTTCAACTAAATATGTTCCACAAAAAGAAAAAACCCGGCAAGCAAAAACTTGTCGGGCAGAAAGCGGATTTACTTTTCTTCCATCCAACCAAGGAATGTCTGCAATTTCTGTATGTCACCGTCATCGAGGTCTTGCAGTCGGTTAAAGATATTGATACGGTCAGTTTCATCCCCGGCACCGGCGAAAAATTCCTGTGGGGTTACGCCAAGGTATTCACAGATGCGCAGGAATTCATGCATTGAGGGCAATGCCTTGCCGATTGAAATACTGCGCATATAGCTGCCGCTTTTGCCAAGGTCAAGGCTCATTTTGTGTTCGGAAACGTGGAGGCGATGGCGCAGCTGCTGAGGTGGGGTCACTTGCTGGGGGTCTGGGGCTGGGCCGCCGCGGGCTTTTTCTCCGGGCGGTGGGGTTGGTAATAAAGGCCCCCACTCTTGGGCGGCCAATCGCCGTATTCGTGGCGAATCACGTTCTGAATGGCTTTTTGCCCAACGGTGTGCAAATGTTGCTGCATGGTTTCTTTCATGAGTGGATTCCTCCTGATTTATAAAGATTTATTGTATGCCAAAACCGGCTGTGGCCATCATAAGGGAAACTGCGACCGAAAGTTCCGCCAACGCAATGGAGCTGGCGAAAAGGTGGCCATGGACGCCCAACAGGGCAAGCGAAACAGCGTCCAGAAGCAATAGCCGCAAACGTGCGCGCTTTGCCATCGCCTTGCTTTCCGCACGGGAAAGGTGTATCTGCTTATTATTGGCAGGTGACGAAACCCATATCAGGGCAGAGGAGGCAATCATAATTGCCCAATAATTGTTGGGCTCCTCCGCAAAAATCGGCAAAGCGAACATCGTTGCAAAAATTATGGCGGCAGAGTATAATGCGCACTGCCATTCTGTTTTGGCATGGTAGCCGCCGGTGCGCTCACGGAGGAAAAGAAACGAAACGGTAAAGCAAAAGGCCGAACCGAAATCCGTAATCAGTCCACCAAGCAGGGTCAGAGCAATCAGGCCCACGGCGCGGGAAATATGTCGGTACAGCGCGTATTGGCACACCTCGGCGTCGTCCTCTTTGATAAGATCGTGCGCCAGAAAGTATTGCGTCAGCTTTTTTGTAATCTGTTCCATCGGCATCCCCTTTGTCATCTTTCGCCCTTATCCTACCGCAAACCAGGCTAAAGTGCCAAGAATCCTGCGCAAGTGACAGAAACTCATGCGTGAACGCAAGAATTGCAGGCCACATCGGGCCATTCAAAGCAGAATTGGAACGCACCGTCATGATAATCCATCGTGTAAAAGGCGTTGTTGCGGCGCAGCAGCTCTTTGGCACAGGGCAGACCAAAGCCGTGCAGATGCGGTTCCAATTTTGTTGTGGCAATACAGTCCTTTTCGATGTGGACCGGCAGGCTGGTGTTGATAATCGAGACATACAGCTTGGCATCGCCGTCCGCGTAGGCTTCGTCCCGCAAAACGCTGACCTCAATGCGGCGCTTTGCTTCCTCCAGCTTTAGGCAGGCTTCGATGGCGTTGTCCAGCAGGTTGCCCAGCACGACTGTGCAGTCAATCAGTTCGATTTGCAAGGGCGACAGGTCGTTGACTTCAAACTGAATATCGATATGCTGCTTCTGAGCGGCATAGCCCTTTTGGTTCAGCACAGCGTCGATGGCCGAGTTGTGGGTGTTGACCATCAGGGCACGCTCAGTCTGCTGCTCCTGCAAAGCGGCAAGATAGTCCTGTGCCTGTTGTGTCTCGCCTCCCTGCAGCATCCCGGAAAGGGCCGCGATGTGATGCCGAAAATCGTGCGTCATTTTGCGCTGTGTGGCGTAGGCGCTGCTCAAGGCATCAATGTTGGCACGCTGGGAGCGCAGCTGCTCGTTAAGCGTTTTTTGCTGCTCCTGCGCGAGGTTGTTTTTTTCTGTCAAATCTATTAAAATCAGAATCACGACATTAGTTGCCAGCAGAACTCCACTTGCAAAAAGCACAAATGTGGCAGTCATTTTGCCGCTCATAGATAAGTAATAGTAAATTGTTATACCAACCAGAGAAATAAGCGGGAATCCGATTGTCAAAGGAGCCCATTTGGTGTTGCCGGAACTTGCCACCACGGGCCTGTGAATCCTTTTGATTGCGGAAGAAAGCAAAAATTTAAGGCTGTATGTTATCGTCACCCCTGTGAAATAGAGCACCATATTCGACACATATTCGTCATAGTGGATGTGAAGCAAGGCCAATAGAGAATAAAGCACGCAAAATTCCAGCAAGGTGAAAATTGCATACGCCAAAAGAACCACCAGTAGGCGCATCCAGAACTTTCCTAAATAAAACAGTGATGCAAAAACAAAGTAAACCGTAATAAGTGCGGCAAATTTTAAAAGTGTTATCGGCGATTCTTCCGAAATATGCGAAACGAAAATCGTAGCGATATAAGACAATACTCCGCAAAGCAGCGCCCCCACTACAAAGCGTAAGCCTCTTGTTTTTCTTTCAAGAAACGCATCGCAAAAAACGGCCACGCACAGCACGTCCAAGCAGCTGAAAACGATCCCTAACCAATAACCCATTTTTTCGCGCTCCTCCACTGCGTATAGATTTTCCGCACGGCACTGGCTGTGTGCGAACTGACCGGCAGCTCGGTTCCGTCGCGCAGATACAGTCGCGTGCTTTGCAGATCGCGGATGTGCTCCATATTGACCAAAACGCTTTTGTGTGTGCGCACGAAGCCGTGGTTTTCCAGTAGGTCAGCCAAATCGGCCATGGTAGCGGTCGTGTACAACAAGGCCCGGTCGGCCCCCTGCAGGTGCAGGCATACCTTGCGGGCCGACATCTCGGCGTACAAGATCTGCTGCGGCTGCAGCTCGACATCCTCGCCATCGCAAAATATGCGAACCGTATCGCGGGTCTTGCGGTATGCGGTAAGGGCCTGCTGCACATAACGCTCCAGCTTTTGCGGCATCTCGGCTTTCAGCAGATAGCGAAACGCCTGCACCTCGTACCCCTGCAGGCTGTATTCGACGTAGTTCGTCACAAAAATCAGCAGCATATCGGGGCGCAGCTCATGCAGGCGACGGGCCAGATCAACGCCGTTCAGCGGGCCCATATCAATATCCAAAAAAGCCAGATCGTATTTTGCCAGCGGCAAAGCACGCAACTGCGCTGCATCTGTGGCGCAATTCACCGCGGAGCGCGGCATTTGCGGCTTTACGATGGCCTCTATCTTTTCCGCCAACTGACCGGCAAAGGCTGCGTCGTCATCGCAAACCAGTATGCGCATGGAAAGATTCTCCTTTTCGGCATTTTTGCCCGGCGTGTGCTTGCGGGCATCTGCTGCAAACATAATCTTTTGCCCCCCTTGTTGTCAAGTATCTTGCCTAAAATCGCAGAATTACTGTTGTTTTTCTGATTATATAACAGATATATCGGCGTGTCAAACGGTACACTATAAGGTAGTGGAAGGGGGCCGTTTGGTATGTTTGATATGGGCAAGCGCATCTGTAAATTGCGTAGGGACGCACACCTGTCGCAAAAGCAGTTGGGCGAGAAAATTGGCAAATCAGCCTCGACCATCGGTTCGTATGAAAACGATACTGCCGTGCCGACGCTGGAAAACGCGGCAGCACTGGCGGAAGCGCTTCATGTTTCGTTGGATTATCTGCTGTACGGTGAAAAGAGCCGCACCCTTCCGCTGCAAAAGATGAGCGAGAACCGCGTGCAGCTGTTGACCGATCTGGCGCAGGAGTTTGCAGCACCTACTAGCCACGGTGCAGCTTTCAGTGACCGAAAGCTGGATATTCTGCGGCGGCTGTATCAGGAATTTTATCGTTAAAAGCATTGGCTGCTCGGCGCGTCTGCCTCCGATGGGGGCAGACGCGCGTTTGCGTTCACGCACGATTTTCTGTCACTTGCGCAGGTTTTGTAGATTTCGGGGGAACGCTGTGGTATTTTGGGGGCACAGCAAAGGTTCCCAGCATCGGCGCGCAGATGCTGAACATATCCGCCCCGAAACAAACCCGATACAAGTTTCTTTCAGAATGGAGGAATACATCATGAAGAAACTCAGCAAACGCTTTCTCACCCTTGCAATCGCCTGTGTTATGGCTATGGCTATGGCTGTACCGGCGTTTGCCGATTTTGACAACGGCACGACTCATACCTATCATATCAAGAACAACACCATTGCTGGTGACTATGTGTATCTGAACCTGTATGGCACTGGCGGTGTGTATGCATCGCGTGATGTTACCGTTTATCCCCGTACAACGTCGGATGATCAGGTATGGTACATCACGAATAAAGTTCGTGATGTGAAGAAAGTGTATAATAGCCGCACGGATACAAGCGGAAACCGCTATACACTTAACATCAACACTAACACGAATAACTGCAACGTTTATCCTGATTATTCGTCGAATGATGCAGATTCCCGTGTCCAGATTATCGGCAATATGGCGCGTTTCTGCATCAAATTGGCTCGTTCTGGTCTGTATGTCCATGCGCTGACCGACTCTACTCATAATGTGCTTTGGAGTTCTTCGATCCAGTATTGGAATGAACTTTCGTAATTTCGGAACTCATTAGAACTGTTTTGGCACTAAACTAAAATGGGCAGACATAGTTTGTGTCTGTCCATTTTAGAATACTTTGAGGGAAGTTGTTATGAATAAAAACAAATTTTTATATGTGGCAGCGCTCTTTGGAATGATGGTCTTGGTTTCCTGTTCATCGCATGACAGTGCCAAGAACGTCACTGTAACCTCTGAACAAAGCGGAGCAGAATCGCAAGCTGAATCGGACATTGTCTCCAAACCGCTGACACTTTTGCAAAGTAATGATGGCTGGTCTTACGGTGCCGCAGGCGCAAAGGGCTTTTATTTTGTGAGCGCAGCAGTCCGAAGTGACGATTCCACCTCGCTGATGTATTGCGATTACGACACCATGCAGCAGGTTTTACTATGCTCCCAACCGAACTGTGCGCACAATACAGCCGCCTGTAACGGGTATCTTCCCTATTCGGCGGGCGGCATCGTGCCGGAAATTGTCGGTCAAAATCTGGTGCTGTTTTATCCGGGCAATGTTCATGCCGAAGAAAACGCAACCCTGCCGCGCATCGAAACGATGGGGTTAGACGGTTCCGACCGAACCGAAACGATCACCTTTGCAGCCAACCAAGAGTTTCTGCGCCCAATGGTCACAGACGGGGATTTTATTTATGCCTGTATGTGGGAAACCTCCGACAACTCAATGGAAAGCTTTCTGGTACGCATCGACCCAACTGCCGGAACCTGCGAAAAGATGTTTTCCATGGACAGCACATGGATCAAAGGCGTTGTAGGTGATAAACTGCTTTTGAAAAGTATGTCCGGCGACAACTCGGAATGGTTCACCTATGACCCGGTCACTGGGGAGCAAGCCGTTCTCTATACAGAATCTTCCAGCGTGTTGCAACCTGCCGCCGTTTACGGTCAAACGCTGGTTTATCAAAAGGGCGATCATTTTCATCTCCTTGACCTTTCCACTGGGCAAGACACCGAATTGGCGGGGTACACGGTGCCCGATCAGGCAGTCAGCTATGTGAACCTTTACTATGCCGACGATGGCAAACTGCTGCTTGAGCAATGCTCAAATGCTGGTGCAGACTCACAATATGCGGACGGATTTTATGTATTGGAAAGCGACAGGGAACCTTCCCCATGGACATTGACCTACTCGCTCTATGATAAAGATACCGCTTGCGCTGTCGTTGCAGCGAAAGATGCCGACACCTATCTCGTGGCAGCCGGAGTGCAAGATACTGCCGCTGTGCAGACAGACGATGGTGCGTCTAAATACGTCTCGACCGGCGAGAGGCGCTATGCGCTGATTTCCAAAGCGGACTATTGGTCAGGAAATGCCAACTACCGCGATTTTGAAAAAATCGGCTGATACGCAAGCATACAAGATTTTCGCGGACAAGAACGGACGTCACTATGGACCAGATGCATGAAATCGATCTCGAACTGAACGATCTGCGCAAAACCTACCTGCTGCCCGCCCCGCTGCTGCACCGCCGCAGGCAGGGCAAACCGAAAATCAAACAGGCTCTGGCTGGGGTGTCGCTCACCCTCGGCCCGGGTCTGTATGGCCTTTTGGGACCGAACGGCGCGGGCAAAAGCACGCTGATCGGCATCATCACCGGCGGGCTGGCCGCCGATTCGGGCGAGGTGCTGTGGTGCGGCCGCCCGGCGCGGGGCATCGCGTTCCGCCGCGTGCTCGGCTATATGCCGCAGCAGCAGGGGCTATACGAAAGCTACACAGGCCGCCGCTTCCTCGCTTACATGGCAGCGCTGAAGGAAATCCCGCGCGCCGCCGTGCCCGGCGAGGTGGCGCGCGTGGCGGGGGCGGTGAATCTGACCGCCGAATTGGACAAGCGGCTTTCTGCCTATTCCGGCGGTATGAAGCAGCGGCTGCTGTTGGCATCCGCCCTGCTGGGCGACCCCAAACTGCTGATTTTGGACGAGCCGACCGCCGGCCTTGACCCCAAGGAGCGCGTGCGCCTGCGCGAGCTGCTGGCCGGCATGGCACAGGACCGCATCATTCTGGTGGCAACGCACGTTGTCTCGGACGTCGAGAGCGTGGCTACCAAAGTAATTTTGCTGCGCGCGGGCAAGATTGTGGACGCTGCGCCTGTGCCCGACCTGATCGCAGCCCACGCCCCCGGCGGCGGGCTTGAGGACGTGTATCTGAACGTGTTCGGCGAGGGGGACGGCAAATGAGCCTGTTTTTTGCTGAACTCCGCAAGGTATGGGGCAACCGGCTGTTCCCGCTTTTACTGGCCGTGCTGGCCGCCGCCAATCTGCTGCTGCTCTGGATGGGCACCCGCCCCACCACGGGGCAGCCGTCCGCCGCGGCCTACCGCGCCGTCGGCGCGCAGCTCGACGGCCTGACAATGGAAGAAAAGGGCGCGTACCTGCACGGGAAATATACCGAGATTGAGAGCCTTGTCAAGATCGGCGGCTTCTACCGCGATATGGCCTACGCCGGGAGCAGCTACCTGCAAGCCTACCGCGACGAGAACGCTGCGATGTTCGATGCCTACGAGCAGGAATACAAGGACAAGAGCTATACACTGTTCACCGACGACCTGAACACCGAATATCGCCTGTTTAATCAGCTGCAGAACGAGTACGACACCGTGGCCGCCTACACCGATTTTCTGGACGGCGTGCAGACCAAAGCGACGCAGTTGGCGGGCATCTCGATCTTTCAGAACGACAAAACCGGCTACGACTTAAAGAACATCGAAGCCACGGCCAAGGTGTATGCGGGGCTGACTGCGACCGAGATCGACTATTACCCGCAAAAGGGCCTGTACACGGCAATCTCCTACGCCTTTACCGACCTGATTTTGCTGGCATCTATGCTCTTGCTGGCGCTGATCCTTGTGCGGCAGGAGCGCGACAGCGGACTGCTGAGCCTTGTGCGCAGCCTGCCGGGCGGGCGTCTGCAAACGGCGTTGGCCAAATTAGCGGCGTTCGGCGTCAGCCTGTTGGCTGTGTTGGCGCTTTTGTACGGCGTGAATCTCGCCTACTGCGGTGCGAGCTTCGGTTTGGGCCCGCTGACGCGCACGATCCAGAGCGTGCCGGCCCTGATGCGCTGCACGATGCAGATCACGGTCGGGCGGTATCTGCTGCGGTTTTTGCTGGCCAAGTGGGCCGGGGCGTTCGTGATGGGCCTTTGGGTCATGTTGGCGGCGCTGACGGCGCGCCGCGCCGCCGCGGGCTGGATCGGCGCGTTGGCGCTGCCGTTGGCGATGTACGGCGTGCGCGCGGCTATTCCGGCCACGAGCCATTTGAACGTAATCAAATACGCAAACCTCGTCAGCCTGCTGCAAACTAACGAGCTGCTCGGCAACTATCGCAACCTGTTCTGGTTTGGCACACCGATCGGGCTGCCGCTGGTCGAGTGGACGGCGGCGGTGTTCTACGGAGCGCTGTTCGCTGCGGCGTTCTGCACGGTATTCGCCCGCGCACAGCTGCTGCCCGCCGCCAAGCGCGGCCTTGTGTTGGGGCTGACGCGCAGGACGAAAGCAACCTCTATTATAAAGGAAGAGGGCCGCAAGCTGTTTGTGCTGAACGGCGCAGCGGTGTTCCTGGCAGCGTTCTTGGCGTTCGGCGTGTATCAGGGCGTGACAAGCGAAAGCTATATTGATGCCGACGAAATTTATTATGCCTACTACATGAAGCATATCTCCGGCCCGTGGACGGCGGAGAGCCGCGACTGGTTGACTGAACAGGGCGAGGAGTTTGCCCCGATGCTGGCCGTACAGCGGCGCGTGGCGCGCGGCGAGCTGAGTAGCGAGGCGATGCTGGCCTACGGCGCATTACAGCAAAAATACAACATTTACCAACAGGTCGTGCAGAACAACATCAACTACTATCTGAAAGAGCACCCCGGCGCGTGGCTGGTGTACGAGAGCGGCTACAAAAAGCTGTTCGGCTTCAGCGGTACCGCTGACGTGCAGGACACGCTGTGGGCCGGGCTACTGTGCGCACTGTGCTTCAGCGGTCTGTTTGCGATGGAGCGCAAGGGCGGCATGGAGACCGTGCTGCGCGCGACGCCCTTAGGTCGCCGTGCGACCGTGCGCGCCAAGCTGCGGCAAAGCGACGCGGCGGCGCTGGGGATTGCCGCAGGCACGGCGCTGCCGCATCTGTGGCAGGTGCTGCGCGATTACGGCTTGCCCGCGCTGCTGGCCCCGGCGATGAGCATTTCGGAGTTGGAGGCTGTACCGAAATGTATCACGCTGTCTGATTTGCTGCTGTTCTGGCTGCTTTGCCGCGCGGCGGCCTGCCTGTGCATGGCACGGCTGACGCTGTGGCTGGGGCAGAAACTGGGCAACCTGTTGGCGGCGCTGTTCGTTTCGGCGGTCGGCTACTGCCTGCCCGCGCTGCTGGCGCTTTCGGGCATGAGCAACGGCATCGAATGGCTGGGCTTTTACCCGCTGTTCCACGCCGCCGCACTGTGCCAAACGCAGGGCACGAACGCCGCGGGCGCGCCGTACAATTTGCTGTGGGTGCCGATATTTTTGGTCGTTGTAGCCGCGGCGCTTGCATGGGCCATCGGCGACGATTTGACGGAAGCCTACGAGTGGGCGGGCGTAGATTTGGACGCATTGTGAGTCTTTGCAGAGGTTTGCAAATCAGTACTATACACGCATGGCTGCTAGACAACGGTCACGCCGGATTTTACGAATAATCAGGTGTTACACATGATGAACAACATCAATTTACAAATTGACGCCGCCGCACGGCAGGTATCGCAAAACGGCAAAGCCGTGTACCTGACGCAGACCGAGCTTGCCCTGCTGCTGTATTTGCTTGACAACGCCGGTCGCATCACCACCCGCCCCGAGCTGCTGGCGCAGGTCTGGGGCATCACCGCGCCCGTTCACACCCGCACGGTTGATATGCACATCGCCAAGCTGCGCCGCAAGCTCGGCACGCAAATCGAAATCACCTCCGTCATGCGCAAGGGGTATGTGACGAAGAAAGCCTGATCAATGCAAAATCAAAATAAGAGCATCGGGTCCGTCAATCCTCCATTCAGCATTACCTCAAAGTGCAGGTGGTTGCCGGTGCTGTCGCCGGTGCTGCCCACATACCCAATCACCTGCCCTGCCGTTACCGCTTCCCCTGCGGTAACGGCAGTTTGCGTCATGTGGGCGTACCGCGTGGACAGGCCCGCGCCGTTGTCCAGCAAAACTTGGTTGCCGTAGCTGTTGTTCCAGCCGGAGATAATGACCGTGCCGCTGTGGGCGGCGAGAATCGGCGTCCCCTCCGGCGCGGGAATGTCCGTACCGCGATGCCCGGAATTACCGTAAGCGTCGTCGTCACCAAAATTGCAGGAAATATAGGTGTGGCCGGGCAGCGGCCAGCATAACTCGCCATCCTCGATGATGCCGATGCCGCCGCAGAGGGCAAGCAGCGTAGGGCGCATTTCATCGGAGAGAAGTTCGTGCAATATATCGTTTTGGTCTTGGGTGAAATTGTACAACTCGGCCAGTTCATCCACAGTTTTGCTGCTGACGGTGATGTGCAAAATATAGTCGGTCTGCTGCTCCGGGTCGGGGTCGTCCTCGGTGGGTTCGGGAGTGGTGTCTACTTCTTCGACCTCGTAGGTGATCTCGTGCATAGCCCAAAAGGTGTCTTGGATGCGCTGCATTTGGGCGGCATTGATAACGACAACGTCGCTATCAGAGTTGAGGTTGGTATGTACTGCAAAGATGGCCAGCACCTCCGGCCAGTAGCTTGCCCATGTATGACCGTCCTCGTAGTCGTAGGTGATGGTGGTTTCGCTGCACTCCGGGTGGGCGGATACGATGTCATTGATGGCCGCGCCGAAGTCGGCGTTGGTGTCGGCTACGATTTCGGCAATAGGGATGCTGTTGGGATCGCCGGATTCATCGGCAAACAAGATGCCCATCGGTGAGCCGATCACCGCCGCAGCCGCGCCTATGACCATCGCCAGCAACAGCACCACGCCGCCCGCGCCAAGCAGCGCCAGCAGCGATTGCGCGGCGCGCCGCACAGTTTGGGAGAGCAGGGCTTTGATTTTGGCTGCGATATAATGAACGCCACGGCTGATTGCTTCAACCGTGGCTTGTTTATTGCTGATTGTGGGCAGCTTGGGTGCATGGGTAACGATGGGAGCGGTATTGCCCGCCGCTGTGGCAGCCGTCTGCTTTTGCAGATAGCGGCGCACAGCCTCGCGGGTCAGGTGCTGCCGCTTTAAGTGCTGCTGCATTTGGGCTTGGTAAGGCGGCGGTGCCGGTGTGGCCGATGACGGCACAGGGGCTTGCGGCGCTGGTGTTTTGGCTGCGATGGCCTTTTGCCGGAAACGCTGCTTTTTGAACATTTCCCTGCGCTCGGCCTGCGTGGGAACAGTGACTTTCTCTTTTTCAGTCAGCTTTGATGCAGATTGGGTGCTGCCCTGCAAGGTGAGATTTTTCCGCTTCTCCTGCATTGCACGAAACTTGCGGTAGCTCATGCGGGCGGTGCTTTTGGCGGTGTTGCCTGTACGGGCAACCGCATCGGAAATGCCCTGCTGCACCTCGGTTTGTGCGTATTCTTCGGGTGATTCCTGCCGCTGCTCGGCGGTGCGTTGGCTCTGCGCCTTGGCCCGCATAAGCGTTTTGCGCACAAGTTGTTTGCGCTTTCCTTTAATTCCGGGCATCGTCAATTACCACATCATCCAACTGGCGCGTATATTCCGGGTAGCGCAGTTTTACGGCTTCGTACATATACGGCGCAAAGGAGCAGTCGAACAGGTCATACGGTGTACAGGATTTGTCATCGTATCCATTCCAAAGATTATAGGCAAACCGTGTCAGCTTGGTTGTGCCGCTGGTCTGCCATCCTGCGGCCAGCGATTCCAGCTTGATTTCGTCTTTTTCAAAGTCGAAGCAGCCGTCAATATTGTTGCGAAGCGCGGGTACGGCGGTCAGGGTGTAAATCAGTGCGCGGTGGTAGCTGTCCATTGCCTTGCAGCGGTTGAGGTGGGTTAAGTATGCCCTACGGTGGGCAGGGGTCATAAACTTAGGTTCGGTCATGGTGGTGTCCTCCTGCTTTCTTTATATATGAGGTTATATTTTTGAGATTCTAAGGCGGGCGACACCCCGCCTTTTGTTTGTGTAAAATCATGCTCTTAGCGTTCTCCGTGGTCGATGGGTTTGATTTTCAGCTTATTGCCATCGCGCTGGAATTGCTCGTACTGTTCAGGAGTGCATTTCATCGGCAACAGGCCGTGCGGCGTGGGGAGAAAGACAACAGGGTTATGATACAGCCTTTCATATAAGAAAACCTGTCTATCAGTCAAACTGATAAAGTCTTCTCCGCCATTGCCGCAGACCACAAAAGAACCTGCAAGAAAATCTGTATGTCCGTAAAGCCGGTTAGGCGGCAAACCGTCAATCTTCCCGGAGTCGTTGCAGATAACGCAAACACTATCTCTCCACGGACGGCAACATTCAATATCACCGCCGACAAGCTCCTGCAATGCCCTTAATGTGTTGGGAATCGTGCGCTCCTCCGGGTATTTACCGGGCTGCACATACAGCACGCGGATTTCATTTTCACTCATAGGATTCACTCCATTTCACCGGGTTTGGTCGTGAGTAATTTGTATGTTTTGGTGTCTTTCGGTTGAGGGTTATTGAATGGGATAAGGCTGTTGCCCATCTTGATAATTCCCTCACCGGGTTGAGCCAACAGCAAATATTTCCGTTGCGGCTCGGACAGACTGTACAGTTCCACTACACTGTCAATGTCCTTGGTTTGGCGCAGCATAACTACAAATTCCGAGTTTGCCAGCATTGCATAGGCTGTGTCATTGGTAAGGCAGTCTTGCACATTTTGGGTAATTCCTGTCGCATAAGCATTGTATTTGCGAAAGCGTTTCCAAGATGTGTACAGGAAATTAGCGCTCAAAGAATCGCGCAGCAACAGATAGATTTCATCGAAATATACCCAAGTTGCTGCTTTGGGGTCATTGCGCTCATTGCTCATAACGGCAGTGTTGATGTACTCCAGCATAGACAGCATGGCAACAGGTTTAAGCTGCTCACCCAAACTTTGGATATTGAAGCAAATCAAACGATTGCTCATGTCAACGTTGGTGGGCTGGGCGAACGCTTGCATACTGCCGGTGGCGAAAATCCGCAATGCAAGCGCGATTTCCTTTGACCGTTTATCGCGCTGATTGTTCAGTGCCATCCACAAGTCCTTGATAGTCGGGCATGGCGCGGTATAGTGGGATTCCATCAAGGGTTTGTAGATGTTTTCAAGAGCATCGTCAATCAGACTTTTATCACCGGCCAGAATATGCTCCTTGCCCATTATCTGCTCACACAGGCTCAACACAAATTCTGCCTTGGCAACATGGGGAGGTATTTTCGTTGCCTTATCGTATTTGAAGTCCAGCGGATTAAAGTGCGTAGCGCTGTCCACCGAGATATTCACAACCTCGCCGCCCAATTCCTGCACGAGGGGCGCGTACTCATTTTCGGGATCTACGACATAGAAACGTGCTTTTGTGAAGCGCAGGTACAGCATAAGGATTTCCAACTTAACAAACATGGATTTACCGCCGCCGGAGGTGGCGACAACCATTGCATTGCCGTTCACAAGGCTAGTGCGCAGCCCGATGATGAGATTGCCGGTCACGGCGTTTCTGCCGTAACAAATGCCGCCCGGTGTGAGAATTTCTTGCGTATTGAACGGTACAAGTGCTGTCAGCGATTTCGTCAGCATCGTACGCACGCTCTCAATGCGGCGCAAGCCGTAAGGCATGGCCGTGTTAAAGGCGCGTTCCTGCTGAAAATACAACTCGGTGAATCGGCAGTTATAGTTCGCCGCCGTGGTTTTCAGTGCATCGGTTTCCAGCGCGAGATCTTCCAGTGTGTCAGCAAAGTAAGTGACGGTGAGCAGGCTCAAAAACATCTGCTGGTCATTTTCCGTCATTTCTTTACGGATGCTGGCAATGATGCGGTCCTGCTCCTGCGTCCGCTGCGGCACGGAAGATGTAAAGTCGAGATTTTCCACGGATTTCTTATTGAAACGGACTTTCTCGGCATCGGTTTTCATCTGCGCATTGTCAATTTCTTTGAAAGCATCCTCGGTTTCCACCGGCTCAATGTCGATTGATAACACAATGTATGGCACTTGCTGAAGCAGTGCGGAGATAAACTTATCATCAAGCTGCTGCGGGTACTCGCTGATCGTCATGCACTTGGCATAAAAATCCTCGATTTCAATATGCTTTTTGCAAAAGCGGATGCAGTCCGGGGCGATAGAATCGCGGAAGTCCTGCCCCAGTTTGGCACAATTATCAAAGTCGAAGTTAAAACGACCCTCCTCGGAAATGCGGAAAAACTTGTGCAGCACCTCCAGCCGTGCGCGGTTGTCCAGCGGCGTGACGGCACATTCCAAGGCGGAAAATGCAGACAGCAAATGCCCCTGCACCTGTACAAAGCGTTCGCGGGCCTCTTTTACGCCGGGTTTGTTCGTGGACACGATGATGTACTTATGCTGCACCACATTTCCATTTTCGCGGGCGTTGGCCTTGATTTGGCGGTTACGCTCGGCGCGGAGGGCATCAAAGCCGTCGTTCTCGCGGTGGTACAGCACATCACGGGCAAAGGCTTTTTCATCCATGCGCTGGCTGACGATGCAGACTTGCATCCAGCAGTCAGCGGGGATGCCCGCGTAGACCGTGCCAAGCTGCGTTAAAATATTCTGCTTGGCCGCGTCACTCTGCATGGCGTAGTTGATGTCGCTGATTTGCCACATCAAACTGAACACATTTTCCGATTGCCAAACACCGTCTGCATAGATTCTGTCGATGGGGATGCTCTGCTGCACGGAACGGGGCATTTTATAGCTGCCGCGCGTTTTTCGCGTAGATGCGTACTCACTCAATCTCAATGCTTATCACCTTTTTTCTTTTTGCAATATTTGTTTTCAGTTTTCCATAGCCGCCAATCGTTTCTGATAACTGTGCTGTCTATTACAACAAGCAGGAATTTTTCAAAGGTCAGACAGTCATAAGTAAAAAATCCTGCTGCTGCAATCGGCGCAGCGGCCACAATGCAGACCCAGCCCGCCGTTTCATGACCCAACAGCGGGGTCAGCCCCAAATAGACCGCAACTGCCACGGCAATGGCCGCGCCAGAGCAAATCATCTGCCGCAGATTCAGCCCCAAAAAGATTTCCTCTTGGTAATGGCGGATTTCTTTATTTATCGGAATTTGCATATTACAACCCCATCATTTCATGGATAATTCGGTCAGAGCCTTTTATCAGCCCCACAAGTACGAGCATATTGAACACGGTTTCCGCAAGATAACTCCACACAATAGTGGTCGCTTCACCGCTGGTTACTGTCGGCGTACTGACAAACGCCGAGTAAATCACACAGGCCAGCACAATGACCGCACCCTCTAAGCACACGCCGACATAACTTTTCAAAAACGATATGCCCACGGATTGAGTGCTTTCCCCCGCAAAAGCCGCCAGCGGAAGCGGGGCCAGCGCCGTGTACATATACAAGCGGAAAAAGCGGCCATACACGGTAAGGATCATTACAAAGGAAAGCACCGTAATGAACAAGCTGCCGAGAATCGTTACGAGCCATAGCGGTATGCTGGCGAGAAATCCCACATTTTCGATAGCGGTCTGCATTTCTGCGGGCAGCGACACCATAGCTTCTGAGATACCGCCCATGCTGTCGGCCATATCTGTGACGATGCCGTTACAGATGGAAAATACATTCAGCATAATGTCCATACCGTACCCAACGAACGCCTTTGCCGCCACAAAACGGAGAAGGTAGTGGATGGCAGCTTCGGGGCGTTTCAACTCGTGAAAATTCATCGTGTTTTTGCACAGCGATATAGCAAAGAACAGCACGACCAGTGCATAGCCGATGCCAACTATACCGTTATGCAGTGTCTGCATTACGCCCCACACCGCGCCGCCCTTAAAAGTTTGAGGGCCGGTTGTCACCAGCCCCCATAACTCGCCAAGTTTTCCGTTCCATGTAGAAAAGGCGTTGTTCAGATTTTCGACGATCCAGTTTTGATTCAAGTTTTCACCTTCTTTCGTATTTTGATAACAGATGAGTAGTTGACTTATGATAGCATTTGTGCTATCATAAGCATAAAGAAAAGGATTTGGAGTAGTTCAATGTACACAGTTGAATTTTACGAAAAGGCAGACGGAAATTCTGAGTTGTGGGATTTCTTAGAAGATTTACGCAAGAAAGCTGCCAACAATAAAGACGCCCGCATACAATATAAGCAAATCAGCTTGTACATTGAATTGTTGCAAAGCAAAGGTACTCGGTTGCCGGATAATATTACCAAACATCTTGAAGAAGATATTTGGGAACTTCGTCCGGGCAACAATCGAGTATTCTACTTTTACTTTCAAGAAAACACTTTCGTACTGCTGCATCAATTTCGCAAAAAGTCCCAAAAGACACCAAAACGTGAAATTGAGAAAGCAAAAGCCGAACGTGATGATTACTTGCGCAGAAAGGAGACGGCTGACTTATGAGAACATGGAATGATTACAAGGCTCATGTAAAGAGCGTCGATGCACAGGCTCGTGGCGACATGGAGCAGGTTGAGGAAATTGCCGAGATTGTCGGCGCAATGGTTGAACAACGCAACGCAATGGGCATCAGCCAGCGCGATCTCGCCGCTATGTGTGGTATTCCGCAGTCCTCCGTGGCGCGGATTGAATCTTACAAAACCACTCCCAACCTTGACACGCTGCTGAAAATCATGCAGCCCTTGGGGTTGAAACTTACCGTTGAACCCATCAGTTCCTAACTGTTAGCCGTCAGCGCGCTGGCGGCTTTTTCTATTACAGAATCATATCCAAAATGTCCTTTGCAAAGTAAATGACCACGCCGCCGAAGAACGTCATAAAGCCTTGTGCCCGCTGGCTGGCATCGTGGCCTTTGAGGGCAAGGCCGATTTGCACGATGCCGAAGCCCAGCAGGATTGCGCCGATGGCTTTGATGGCGCTGAACACAAAGTCGCTCAGATTGTTGATGGTCGTCAGCGGATCATCTGCAAAGGCAGGCATGGCCATAACAAAAGCAGCGGCAACCACCGTCGCCGCCACAAGATAAAGGCGCTTGATTTTGCGGTCAGTCACCTTGGTCGTATTGAGAGAAGTTTTCTTCATTTTCATAATAATTTTCCTCCGGGTGTTTTTCTAAGTAGTCGAGTTGTTCGTACATTTCTTCGGTGATTTCGGGTGCTGTCGCGGCAGCAACAGCACCCGTCGTGATAGTGACGGCATCGCCCATATAGTCGGGCGGCATTACATAAGGCTCACCTCCTGCATCGGGTGTATATTTTACATTCGGGTGATCAATGTGGAAAAATTCTGCTCACTGGCAGGGGCTTCGTACATGAGATAGAGAATCAGCGCGGAAATCAGCAGCACCGAGGAATCATCCCAAAACTTATCGCCGCCGCTGGGGGCATCCTTGGGTTTGGTGTTGTTGACGATGGCGAACGCCAGCTTGATGGCGTCCTCATCGGTTTCGAGATAGGCCATCGGATTGTAATGCCCTTGAAAATGCACAAGGTCAAGCACTGTCACGCTGATACCTTTCGTTTCCATGATTCTGCCGAGGGTGCGTGTCAATTCCCCTTTGGGGTCCAGAAATAGATATGAGCCAATCAGTTGCAGCGCGTTGGGCTTCACATAAAAGCGTGTCTTGCCGCTGCCGGATCCGCCGATTACGATAATGTTGAGATTATGTTTATGCGCGTGGCTGTCGGTGCTGAAGCGTACATTCTCGGTCAAGATGTAGTTTTCTGCCGGTTGCTTTGTGTTCCGATATTTTAGGTTAAGTGTGTGGGTGCTGCCCCACTTGGCCGTGCCGTGCTCTGCGCCGGGGTGGCGGTCTGCTTGGTCGAGCATATAGCAGTAGACGGCCAACGGATAAAGCACCAGCACCGCCAGCAGAAATTTTGGAGTGCTGGCGCACCATTTCAATGCCATAGGATTGTTGAGAATAGAGCTTAGTACAACGGTGATTTCTGCCAGCCCCTGCGCCTGTTCAGTTGCCTGTGCCAGCGCTGCGGCAGCAAACAGCAGCGGTATCAGCAACAGCCCGTACAGAATAATTTCTGTGCGGCGGTCTTTATTCGGGCGCATGATGTTTAGCGGGCCTCGTCCCGCTGCGGTGCGCTTTGGCCGCGCTGCAAACCGAGTGCCTTTTCCACAGTGTCTCCAATAGTCACAGACAGTTCCCGAATTTCTTCCAGTGTTTTGCGTTCCTCACCGGGTGGAATGTGGGTGTCCATCCCGTCCAGTGTAGCGGCAGCGGTATCGGGCATCGGCAGGGAAAACCGCCCGCAAAACTCCACCGAAACGGCCATTGCTGTTTTTCGCAGATAAGGCGCTTGGGAGATACCCGGCGTGTGCTGCTCTGCGGTTGCAATGACGATTTCGGCGGGCAGTCGTGCCAGCACTTCACGCTGCGGCATGGCCGTTGGGAACACAATCGCGTGTTGCTCGGCATCGTACCCGACAACGCCCTCATTTTGAAATATGATGTTGACCGGGGAAAGGCGCTCCAGTTCCTTGATGGCCTTGTCCATCTGCTCCGGCTTAATTTCAGGAATCGGATACGGCTTATTGCCGTAGGTCATGGACACATCGAAAATTGAGCCGACATTATAATAACCATTGACGCGCACAAGCTGCGGGATGCCTTTTGCCCCTTTGTTTACGCGCCGCCCGAATTTATCCCAGTCTTTGGCGGTCAATACGGCCCGCGCTTGCGGCAGGGTTTGCAGCACAAGTGCTGCATTGCCGGATGTGATATGACTACCAAGCCGCCCCCTGCCGTACAGATAGTCGGCAAGGCGCTGGCCATCCTGCACAACTTCCTGCAATACTTTTTTCTGCGCGGCAATAGTGTCATTGCGTTCCTTTTGCTTTTGGAATTTCCACTCCTCGATGGGCAATCGCTGTTCGTACATTTATCGTTCCTCCTTCGCAGTAATATGCCGACCTTTGCCTTTTCGCGCTCGTTATGGAATTCAACAGTGTCTGCCGCAACAATTTCCTGCGTCTGGTTGTCCCACGCAAGGGTCACATCAAAGGCAGCGTCCGTGCCCACATAGCCATACGGTGGTTTGGTTTCTGCAATGTTGTAGCTGCCCAGCGGCAGGGTCACGCTGACCTCGCCAAGCGTGCCATCGTGGATGACGGACAGGAAATCATAGGTCGCCGCCGTGCGCGCAGGGGCAAACACGGCCGTGTCGGCGGTGCCGTCACCGGTCGTAACGACCGCCACCACATCGCCCTTGGCGTACCAGAGCGTGCGGTTGCCGTAATTGTCAAGCTGGCAATCCTGCGTGTAGATGTCCTCGGCTGCCGTGATGGTGTACTCGGCACCGGCCAGCGGGCGGGTTTCGTAGGTGAAATTGCCATTCTCCGCTTCGCCGGTCATCCACGGGTCAATGCCGTCCGGTTCAGACTGCCACCCGGTCAGCACCTCGCCGGTCTTGCGGATGGTCAGCTTGCCGAGGGTTTCGTGGTTGGAATACTTCTCGCCAATTACCAGCGTATCCATGCCGTTCTCGTTCTTATCGCCGGTTGCCTGATAAATACGGTCGGTGGTGATGGTAAAATCGACGTAGTGGCTTGCATCGGCTGCCCACGCATTGTAATAGCCGTTGGGCGCGGTGGTTTCCACAATGCGGTATTTGCCCAGCGGCAGTTTTTCGGGCAGGGTTAAAACGCCCTCGGCGTTGGTGTAAAAGGTGGTGACATTCTTGGGCAGGTTTCCGTTTACGGTGTCAGTCATGCGCACCAGCTTGGGCGCGCCGTTTTCAATGCGGTAGTTGCCGTCATCGTCCAGATAGTAGATTTGAAAAGCCGTACCCGGCATCAGCACGGGTTTGCCGGTTTCCTCGTCAATTTTGGTGATGCGCAGATATACTTCAATTTGCTCGTCCAGCACCGTGAATTTCTGGTAGCTGTCAGACGCTGTCAGCACACTGCCCTTGGGCGTTGCCATTGCGCTCATCGGGCTGTTTTTGTCAATGACCACCAAGTACGGCTCCGCCTGATACAAATCCTTGGGAACGGTGGTTTCGACCACCAGATAGGTGCCGTAGGGCAAGCCTTGCACACGGATGTTGCCGGTATCGTTGCTGAAAATCTCAGCCAAGCGGTACTCGTTGGCGGTGCCGGTGGGCTGCCAGCCGTCACCCTTGCCGTTTTTGTTGTCGCCCGCTGCGATCAGCGTTTTGTTGTAGGCGGCAATTTCGGCGGCGTTGACCTCGTAAGTTTTGGCAACCGCCTGTCCCTCGCCGGAGAAATCCCACTTGGGGTGATCGTTGTTGTAGTTCTTGTCGAGGTAGCAGTCCAGAATGCTTTGCAGGCTGTAAGCGCCCGCCTGACTTTGGGTAAACTGCGCGGCCTTGGACAAATCGGACACCAGATAAAAGGTAAAGCCCGCGTTCTCCAGCTCCTGCCCGTTGGATTCGCCGCTGGAGGAAATGATTTTGCTGATTTCCACATTGCCCTTGGCGATTTGGTCTTGGCTTTCGGTTTGGGCATTGTCGCGGTGAATGTGGTAGTTTGCCCTGTACACGGTGCTGTCGTCGGCAAAGGTGGTTTTCTCGACATACCAGCCCTCGTCAGCGTAAGCAGGTGTAATGTAGTAGTTGTGTTCATCGCACAAGTAGCCGTTGGCAAAGGACAAGGAATAGGCATCGTAGGTTACTGTGCCGTCCAATGCCTTGCCCTTGGTGATGGTGCTGAATTGATTCTTGTACACCCAATCGGTGTACTGTCCGCTGCTGCTTGACAGTGCCGCGATCTGCCCGGTGGCGGCTTTGGTGCGGCTGTCCACCGTGGGGCAGGTTCCGGAAACAACAAGAGCGCCGTCAGGCCGCGGGATAACCACGCCGGTGGAGCGCTCTACTACATAATATTTGCCGAGGTACAGGTTTGCGAAGGTCAGCCAGCCGTCCTCGATTTTGGCACTGGCGACCAGATGGTCTTTTTTGAGAATCGGCAGATAATCCGATACCCACTGCCCGCCGTTGTCACGGATGGTCGTGTGCCAGATGGGATTGCCATCGGCATCCACGATTTTGGAATAGTCCACAACACCGGTCACGCCGTCCGGGTGGGTGATGTCCTCGGCAGCGTATAGGTCGTACACGGCACCGTCCAGCGCGGCGTTGCCGTGATTTTCAACGTACTTTGCAGCATCCAAGTCCACCTTGGAAATGCTGATTTCGCCCAAGGTGCGGTCGTTTTTCATTACGCCGTCCGTGGCGGTGGTGGTGTAGCTGTCCTCGTTGGCAGCTTTGCCGCTGTTGTCGGTGCTGTAAGTGCGAGTAGAATCTTTGGCGGTGCTATAAATTGATACGGTGGTTTCCACACCGCCACTGGTAACCAGCTTGGTACCGCCCTTGTCGGCTGTCAGAATATCGGCGTTGTAGTCGACATTGTCCAGCCAAAGCACCGCATTGTCGTTGGCTTCGGTGATTTCGATGTAATAGGCGCGCTTGCCCAAGGGTGTGCCTGCCGTGCCGGGGTGGTCGATGTCCGTCCAGTCACCAAAATACCCGGCAGGGGCTTTGGTTTCCACAAGGATAAACTTGCCCTGATTGCGCTGGGTGTAATACAGCGTGTGGCGCATCGCGTCATTGACGGCATAGGCGGCGCTGTTGATGACCGCATAGCTGCCGTCGCCTTGACGCTGTACGCTGTAGGTGTTGTAGCCGCCAGCTGCAAGAAACTTATTACTTACACTGTCCCACTGATAAATTTCATACTGGGCATCGGCTGCGATCTGGCTGCCGGTTTCGCTGTCGGTTTTCTTGAGGTTGACCTGCAAACTCCACTCATCATTTTGCATAACATAGTCATTGTTGGTGTTTGCGGGTACCGAAATCGTTTGGCTACTGCCGTTCGTGCCCCAGTACTTGCCGAATCCATACGGTACTGTGATTTCTTCATAGCGGAACTGAATGCTGCCCAGCTGCGCTTTGGCTGCTGCTATAGCGTTGTTGACAGCGTTCTGGGCCTCACCCTGCAATTCCGCAATTGCTGAATCGCGGGCACTGTTGGCGGCCGCATCAGCAGCCTCCTGCGTGGTGAAAGGACCAACCTGTCCGTTGCGAGTGCCCGATGTTTTGGTAACGGCATAGTGCAGGCTCCAGCTTGCGGCTGCGTCGCCGCCGCTCTTCTGGTAGTTGTCATCGGCGGTATGGCCGCTGGTGGTTACGGTCTGTTTGCTTGCCGGGCTGACAGACCAGCTGCCGCCGTCAATGCTGCCGGATTTGGTGATGGGCTCGATCTCGATGGTCGCGCCGTCCACTTTTTCCAGTGTGGCAGTCTGAATTTTGTCGGTGCGCACACCGTAGGAAAAATCAAAACTGCCGCTGGCGGTCTGGGCAGGTGCCTCCCAGCTGGCATAGTATTCCTGCACAACAGGTTCCGGCTCAGGTTCCTCCTCACCGATCTCAGGACCGATCAGGGCAACGGTCTGCCATCCTGCGCGACCGGGATTATAGATGTAGGTGTAGTAACCGCGGGCAGAGGCGTAGGTTTCCACGCCGTTCAGCAGCTCATCGGCAGAGGCAAGATAAATTTCCGCCGCGGTGCTTTCGGGAAAGTTTTCGATAATATACATCTGTACATCGTCATAAATTGATGCACAGAAATCCAAAAGAGAGATTTCTTCACCCTCGTCAGCGGAAAAAACAGCGGGCAGATCGTCCGCATCGCCCAAAGAAAGCTGGTTCAAGCCGCCCCAGATGCGAATCTGGTTGCCGTAGTGGTCGCCGGGGATGCACTGGTCTGCGTTGACCGTGGAAGTGTTCACATAGGTGTATGTCGGGCATCCTGCAGGCTGACCGTTGGCACCGTGGGTGCAGCAGTAGGCGGGTTCGCCGTTGAACCAGATCAGCCAAGTGCCGTTGACCTTGGCAACCTTGGTGATCTTGCCACTTGTCACCGCAGGGGTGGGGCGCTCGGCAAAGGCGGCAATTTCGCTGTCGGGGAAAGGATATTCAGCAGTCGCATTGCGGTCGATGGTCACCTGTAAGGTTTTGGTCAGGGCACTGCCATCGGGTGCGGTATAAACCAGCTGCGCGGTAAAATCTGCATCTGCCTGTACATACACACCCAGCACAGCAGCAGAGGTTTCGCTGTACTCATTGTGCAGCAGGCTTTCTGCGTTTTCGGCGGGTGCGCCGTAGTAGTCCAGCAGGGTCACACCATCCGGCAGAACCAAATCAAGGGAACTGCCGTCGGCGGGATACTCCACCTGCGCCAGAATCGGCACAATGGCGTAGTCTGCGCCGTCCAACAGGGGCGCGGCCATGGTAAGACCGTCATTGTCCAGTGCAGCGGCGGTCAGATAGCTGTCGCTGGTTTCTTCCAGTTGGCTTTCGGGCCACTCGCAAATGCCGATTTTGGTTTCACCGGTGGCAACCGGCAGACCCTCGCTGCCGATATAGGAACCAATGGGTGCGTTGGGGAGGTCGGTGTACAGTTCCGCGCCGACAATGGCAGCAGAGATTTCTTCTTCAGCGGGCTGCTCTTCTGCCGTTTCCGGGGTAGCTTCGGTTACATCCTCGCCGGGGTCGGGGCTGCTCTCATCGGTCTGGCCGTTGTCTGTTTCAGACGGCTCGGTCTGCTGCTCCATCTGCGCGGTTTCCTCGGTGGGCTGCGGTGTGGGTTCCTCCGCAAACGCTGCACCGGGCAGCATGGAGCAGAGCATTACCGCCGCCGCAAACAGCGCGGTAACGCGGTGCTTTAATTTATAATGTGTTTCTTTCATTGTGAAATCCTTTCAAAACAGAGATTTTTTCACGAAAAAAAGCGCCTGCAAAATGCAGACGCTGCGGTTACCTTTCGGGGGTATCCTGAGCGGGCTGAGCTTTGGCTTTTTCAAATTTTCGCACTTGGTTTACAAAACCGTCCAATAGGCAGGTATGCGCTTGTAGGTCAGCGTAGTAACAGGAACGGTCAAATCCACGGCGATCCATATCTTTGATCGTGCGAATGGAATCTGCCCATTCTCTATTTGTGCGAGAAATGCGACCATCTCCATCACGGGTTTGAATGGCCGCTGCCAACACATATTTTGTGCGCTCCAAACCATATTCTGTCACTACCTGTTCAACAGCGCCAGCGCCCAGCCGCAAACCATCAAAGCGCTGTGCAAGCGCTGCGTCAATCTCGTCCCGACACCTTTCATTCAAGTGGCAAGACGCATGGTACTGCTGCAATTCGCCGTGTTCGCGGGCATAAGTGACGGACTGTCGATATACTTTAGGTGGGTTCTGCTGCTGTTCCTCTTTCAGCAAGTCATCTGCGCGGTCTTCCACGCACTGAGCCACAATGCTCATATAATCGGTTTCCAGCTTGGAAAAATCCTTATACACATCCGCCAGCGGCGCGGGAGATTTCAGCAGCGCCCGCACCCGTGCAGGGGTGAGGTTCATTTCTTCCGTTGCAAGAATAATGTCCTCACGGACGCTGTACTCGTAGGCGTGGTGTAGAATTTCTTCTGGCGGCTGTGCGGTCAGCCATAGGCAATAGGCGCTCTGCTCCACCCGCATTTTTTCGCAGAGCTGCTCCTGCGGGGTCATTCGGCATCCTCAAAAACAAGAGAATTGCTTTCAAGAATATATTCCCAAAAGAAGCGTTTACCGTTCATATCCGCAGCATCATAGCAGAATGTGATAAGCGCCGGGAACATGGCTGCCGCTGCATCTTCGGAAACATTCAGCTTCTTCCCCGTGGCTGTGCAGTGGTTCAGATATTCCACCAGTTCGCCCAGCGTGGCCGCACTGCTTTCTTTCAAAATCGGTGTGCACTCTTCCGGCCACTCCTGTTTGTCCAGCGGCAACGCCAGCATTTCCTCGCTGATTGGGGCGCTGACTTCAATTTCTGTGTCTGGGCGCCGGCTGAAACCGTCCAGCACTTCAAGACAGCCTACGGTTTCTGCTTTTTCGAGCAGCGCAGCGGCCAAAACTTCAATAATATCATCGTAAGACATAACGTCCTCCTAAAAAGAAAAGCGCCCACAAAAGTGAGCGCCCAGATAAAATATTCGGTTATGAGAACACCGGCAAACTTCCGTTTGCTGCATCCGTTTTCAGAATGGTGATCCAGTTGCTTTTGCCGTAGAGAAACCGCACGATATGCACGGTTTGCGTGGCATCGTCCACCGTATAGAACGCAAGGTAGTTCATAACGATGGTGAAACGGATTCCCCACAAGGAAAGCAGTTTGTCGGAAACGACTTCAAATTTGTGCGGGAATTCTGCCAGTGCTCCGATTTTTTCGTCGGCCACATCCAACAGCTTGTCGGCGGCAGTTGGATTTTTCAGTACAAGGTCGATATAGTCGTAGGCGTTCGCCATATCGCGCTCGGCGGCTTGGGTGACATGAATGTTGTATTTCATCTGCGCTCCCTGCGGTGGCGCAAATCAGCCATAACATCGGCAAAGGGGCGCGTGTTCCCGGCTTCCACGTCGGCAAGGCCCTCTTGCAGCTTGCTGTACAGTTCAATGCGGCCCGCCATTTCCTCGTAGGTTTCCATGCTCATAACGGCAAGGTCGCCCTTACCGTTTTTGGTAATAAAGACCGGCTCGTTGTAGGCATGGCAGTAAGAGGAAATGTCATTGTAGTTGTTCCTTAAATCTGCGCTGGAACGAATGTTCGGCATAGATAGCACCTCTCTTTCATACAGAAATTATATCATAATTTATGTATGAAAACAAGTAGGAGTTTTAGTTGAAGGTAACAGTCCAGTAGGTATACTGCCCCTCGGCGGTGGAGCAAAACCAACAGGCCACACCCATGCTCGTAAAGCTGGCGTTGGTGATGTTGGCATAGTGGGCAGGACTGTTCTGCCAATAGCTGCATACGCTGCTGGCCGAGCCGATAGGACCGGCTGCGCAGATTTCGCTGCGGGTGGTCATGCCGCTGTGGTCGAACGCACCGCCCGCGACAAAGCTCTCGCAGCGGGCATCTGCCGCCGCGCTCAGCCCGCCGTCCATTGCCAGCGGGGAAAGTCCCGCCGCCGCACGGATGGCGTTGATGTTCTCCTGCACGGCCCAGTATGCGCTGTCGCTGCTGTCGATGCTCCACCATTGCTCCGTACCGGCTGCAAGGTCGAACGGCACCGCACCATAACTCATACTAACCTGTGCCGGAGTGGCGGCTACGGTTTCCTCCACCGGGGCTTGCGTGGGTTCTGCGGTGGGGACTGCCGTAGGCTCTGCTGTCGGCGCGGGCGTGGGGGCCTGTGTCGGTTCGGGTGTCGGCGCAGGGGTTGCAGTCTGCGCAGATTCGGCGGTTGCAGCAGCTTCCACCGGCTGAGCATTTTCTTCGGTGGCCGGTGAGATTTCCACCAGTGCAGCCGGTTCAGCCGCAAGAGTTTCATCCGCTGCCGCTGCACACCCGGATAGCGCCAATACTATGCCCAATGCAACAATAGATTTTTTCATAAAAACTACTCCTTTCATCCTTGGGGTGGTCGCGTATACGATTGGTCTTTCTGCCTTTAATCATAAAATTTATCGTTCCTCCTGTCCACGCTGTCGATTGTCGGTCTGACACTGTTGTTCCGGCTCGGTGTCGGTCACAATGTCTTTGTCGTTCATGTTCAGCAGTCCCTCCAGCACCGCAAGACGCTTACTCTTTTCAGTCAGTTCCGTTGCCTGTGGAAATGGCCGCTTGACTTCTTCCTCGGCGCTGGCAAGCTGCTGTTCCAACTGGATTTGCATATTGCGGGTCTTTTCAATGCTCGGTTCAATACCATTTGCCAAATTGGAAAGGCGTGTCAGATTGCCTAGAACATCAGCTCCCAGCTGAGTGCTATATGTACCAGAGCCAGCCAATCTTGCATGGTACTCGTTGCCAAAAGGCAGATGTTGGATTTGCAGTTCCATACCCTTGAAATACCCGATAGGTACGGGCTTTTCGCTATTCAGTGCCAAGCCCAGCAGACCTAACAGGGCTTTCCCCGCAGGTTCTTTTTCGTAGTAAACTTTCTTTTCCAACTGGATACAGAAAACATCTTTGCCGTCCGCATCCACTACGGAGTGTTCCTTTACGGTGGCGGCGTCTACCGTGGCATTTTCAATCTGTTCTTTGCATTTTCGGATTTCAGCCGGGAAGCCGATGGCAATTTTATTTTCCAGTTCATAACGCTGGCTGTCATGGGCAGCTTTCAGTGTTTTAAGACGGGTCAACTGCACGTCCAAGTCCATCTTTTCCTTGATAAGCGGATTGCCAGCCGCCAATGCCTTTACCTCGGCGTAGGACAGTGCAGCCTCGTCCATATCATTGCAGCTGCGAGCCGGAGATTTTGAGGTCATAATCTGTCCGATGAATTTTTGCTTATTTTCGATAAGCTGCCATGAGTAGGCATCAAATGTTCCCTCCGTTACATAACGGAAAACATAGATCTCCTTATTTTCATTGCCCTGTCGTAATATTCTGCCCTCACGCTGCTCAATATCAGATGGCCGCCACGGTACATCCAGATGGTGCAGCGCCACAAGGCGCTGTTGCACATTGGTGCCCGCTCCCATTTTGGCCGTGCTGCCCATCAGAACGCGAACTGCGCCGCTGCGAACTTTTCCGAAAAGTTCCGTCTTGCGGGCATCGGTGTTCGCTTCATGGATGAAGGCAATTTCTGTTTCGGGGATTCCGCGCTCGATCAGCTTTGCTTTCATGTCATCGTAGACATTGAAAACGCCCGCCTTGGGCGTGGACAGATCGCAGAAAACAAGCTGCGCACTGCGTTGGGGCATGGTCTGCTCCCATATCTCAAAAATTTTGCCCACACAGATAGAAATGAGTTGCTCCAAGAAGATGATTTTTCTATCGTGCAACAGTTTCAAGCGGAGTACCGTGGGTTGATTCAGTATTATATCCTGGCACAAAATCTGTCGTGGTTTTCTACGCTGTATTGGGTAATGGAAACCTCTTTGCTGAAAACATTAGCCTGTAAACACAGATCTTCTATGAAGAAGCAAAAGAAAAAGTACAGAACCACAACTACAAGCACAAGTGGAAAAGAAGTTCCCTGCTTACAAGTGGTCGTGCCACGTCCCAGTAAGAAGCCTCTTGTGGCAACTTGGGGTGGTATCTCCCTTGTCCACAAGCGCAAAGCCATTATTGAGGACAAGCCTTATAAGGTGTATGGCGGACGAACGGAACTTGTAAAAAGACTGCTGGCAGATACCTGTGAATTGTGTGGAAGCAAAGAAAATATTGAAGTACACCACATTCGCAAACTTGCTGATGTGAAGAATAAGGGGCTGCTTAACCATCCCACGTGGGCGCAAGTTATGGCAGCAAGAAACAGAAAAACGCTCGTGGTATGTCGGGAATGCCATGTAGCAATCCACAATGGCACAATAAATAAACCACTTTCTTGAAATTAAATTACTGGGGAGCCGGATGATGCGAAAGTATCAAGTCCGGTTCCGTGGGGGGATAACGGAAAAGGAGCATTGCTACCTCGTCGGTATCCTACCCGACACCAACGACGGACGCAAGTTGGCGCTGGATCAGCGCTTGATCGACCCCAACTTGCCCGATGATCCTGACAGCAAGGTCAATATGAGTAACCTTTCCCTTCCGCTTGAAGGATTGGCACTTGCTCTCAATAACCTTTGCAGGAACAAATAGTGCGATGGCACCGTTTGCACCTCTGCGCCCTTTGGGGTCGATGTAGTCATTGGCCCTTTGTGCCTTGATTTCGTAACCCAGGAACTTAGCCGCCTGACTACTTGCATTGGTAATTAAGGTCTTTTCCTGCGATAATTCCAGATGAAGCTCATTTTCAAGGAAATTGTGCATTGCCGCCTTAATTTCCTCGGCGTCAGCTTTGGAGCCTGTAAAACCGATGAGAAAATCATCAGCATAGCGGACATATCTGCATCTGCGATAGTTTTCATCATACGGGTCAACAGACGGAATATTTCGCCGTTCTACCTCAAGTTTGTGGGCAGTCTGCATATCTCCATTCTTTCTGGCCTTGCTGATTTCAGCGTTCATCCTGTTGTATACAGGGTTAGATTTCTGCCGCTTACCCTTTGTATATTGGGGAATTAGCGTATTTTCTATCCACTGGTCAAATTCATTCAAGTAGATGTTTGCCAGTAGAGGGCTGATAACCCCTCCCTGTGGAGTTCCGCTGATTGTTTGATTGAATTTCCAATCATCCAAATAGCCTGCTTTCAGCATATTGGAGATAAGGCGAAGAAACCTTCCATCATGGATATTCTTCTCAAGAATTTTCAAGAGAACATCGTGGTCAATCGTATCGAAATATT